>ENA-ORNG01001005-ORNG01001005.1-human-gut-metagenome-genome-assembly--contig:-NODE-1005-length-21732-cov-3.039258_pt1 | contig 21732 bp, 22 predicted proteins | sample MGYA00242113_ERZ509018 | MGnify/ENA primary metagenome ERZ509018 (study PRJEB26280, sample SAMEA2338711) | human gut metagenome | biome: human gut; feature: human-associated habitat; material: faeces... | reverse complement strand
TCTTGATGACGGAGACATGGCTCAGGCAGCTATCGCCAGTAAGCAGGCGGCCCGTAATTTTGGTCTGACTGTATTAAAAGAACGATTAAATGATTTGGATAATAATTTCACTCGTTTTGTAATTATTAGCCATAAAAAAATATTCCAGGAAAATGCGGATAAGATCAGCGTATGCTTTGAGGTGCCTCATGAGAGCGGTACACTGTACAATATTCTTGGCCATTTTATTTTTAATGGTCTGAGTATGACACGAATCGAATCCCGTCCGATTCAGGGAAAGCCGTGGCAATACCGTTTCTTTGTGGATTTTAACGGTAATCTCAGAGAGCAGGCGGTAAGAAACGCCCTGCACGGCATCCAGTCGGAAACAGAAGGCTTTCGGATTCTTGGAAATTACAAAGGAGTGGAACCATTATATTGAAAATCAGAGTACATGAATTAATTTTGTACCGTAATTTTGCAGAGAATATTTTTTATGATATGGCCGATGTGGCCAATAATTATTTGGATGAAGGATATGATAAAGAAATCCTGATCGATAAATTGTACCATTGTATTAACGAAATAGTCACGATTGCCAGGGACCACGGCTTTAACGGAAATTTGTGGCACGGTTATTTGACCTTTCTTTTAACAACCAATGAAAATGCTTTTAGTATGTCCTGTGAGAAGAAAGGCGCTGTCGAAGGCAGTATTAATGAACTGGCGCTGCATGATCTTCGTATTTTTAAAGAAGCCTACGATGTGGACTGGGATGATATTGAAAAGGTCCTTGGGGTACATTTTATCAGTATGATCCGAGCTTTTCACAGTCCGGATAATGTGGGGGTTATTTACAGCCAGAGTTTAAGAGAACGTATTGACGAGTTAAATGGCCAGCTTGCGGCAGCGGCTGATGTTCAGCAGATGTACGATGTGCTGACAGATTTTTATAAGGATTATGGTGTTGGAAAATTTGGCCTTCACCGGGCCTTTAAGATTGTCAATGACAGCCAGACACCGCAGATTATTCCGATTACACGGACGGAGAAGGTGGTTCTTTCTGATATTGTCGGCTATGATCTTCAAAAAAAGAAGCTCAGAGATAATACGGAAGCCTTTATTCATGGAAAAAAGGCGAATAACGCTCTGCTTTATGGAGACAGCGGTACAGGAAAATCCACAAGCATTAAGGCTATTTTAAATGAATATTATAAAGACGGACTCCGCATGATTGAAATATATAAACATCAGTTTAAGGATATTTCGAATGTCATCGCCCAGATAAAGAACCGGAACTATAAGTATATTCTTTATATGGATGATCTGTCCTTTGAAGAATTTGAGATTGAGTATAAATATTTGAAGGCCATTATCGAAGGCGGATTGGAAACAAAGCCGGACAATGTGGTCATTTATGCCACATCCAATCGCAGACACCTTATCCGGGAAACATGGAATGACCGGAAGCAGGCTCCGGATGATGTTCACGGCGGTGATTCCATGCAGGAAAAATTATCTCTGGCAACCCGGTTTGGCGAAACGATTTATTACGGTAAGCCGGACCAGAAGGAATATTTGAAAATTGCCAGAGAACTGGCGAAACGTTACGATATTCATATGACGGAAGAAGAGATTGAAAAAGAAGCTGTCAAATGGGAACTGGGCCATGGCGGCCGTTCCGGACGGACAGCTCAGCAGTTTATTAATCATTTGATTGGAACTGCTCAGTAACAGGAGGGAGGCAGACTGGATGCCCATACAGATGTTGGCAGCCATTGATGTAGGCTCAAGTGAAGTTGCAATGAAAATATATCAGTTTTCCAAACGGACCGGCGTTCAGGAGGTAGAGTATGTCCGCTCGATTGTTGAGCTGGGAGCGGATACTTATAATACGGGGGTGATCGCCTATGATACTGTGCGGGAACTGTGCGGTGTTTTGGGCGGTTTTGTGCAGAAGCTGAAGGAGTACCGGATTGAGAAATATGTCGCCTATGCGGGAAGCGCCATGCGGGAGGCAGAAAATCGGGAACTGGTTTTAGATCAGATCCGTCTTCAGACCGGATTGGATGTACAGATTATCGGAAATGCCCAACAGCGTTTTCTCATATTACAGTCATTGGCTGGAACGATGACTCAATTTGAGGCCCTTTCAAAAGAGGGCATGGCGGTGGTAGACCTTTCTTCAGGGAGTCTGCAGGTATCTGTTTACGCGGAGGGAACATTGCAGTTAACGCAAAATCTGAAACTGGGTTCCCTGAGAATTCGTGAAATCCTTGCGGATATTGAACAGCAAACCACATCCTTTGTCCGGGTTATGGAGGAATATATCGGAAATGACCTGCGTACATTGCAGCGTTTGATTATTAAAGATTATCGGGTAAAACATGTCATTGTTCTCGGGGAGGAAATAGCGACGCTGTTGAATGCAGTCAATGCCTCAAAAAACAGAGAAAGCTTTACAGTTTCCCAGTTTGAAAAATTTTATTTTAAGTTGATGCGCAGTAAAGAAGAGGATATATCAAAAAAATATAATATTCCATATGAAACGGCTACTGTGTTGAAACCGTCGATGATTATTTTCAAAAATTTAGTGGAAATGCTTGGCGGCGAGGTTGTGTGGGCTTCGAATGTGGGACTGTGCGACGGAATTCTGGCGGATTATGTGCGCAGCCATCATATGGTAAAAAATACTCATGATTTTACCGAGGATATTATTTCGATTACCCGGCAGGTAGCAGAGCATTATGAAAGCGATATGAATCATACACAGAATGTAGAACAGCTGTCGCTGGCGATTTTTGACAGTATCCGTAAGATATCCGGTCTTGACCAGAGGGATCGTCTGTTGCTGCAGGCCGCGGCCATTCTTCACGACTGCGGCAAGTATGTAAATATGATGCACGGAACGGATAATACCTATTATCTCGTTTTAAATACAGAGATTATCGGCCTGTCAGAGAGTGAAAAAAGGATTGTTGCCAATGTGATTCGTTTTAATTCCAATGGAGAGGTACCCGAATATGAAGGGGTTTCTTCAGAGCTGAACCATATGGATTATGTACGGATGCTGAAAATGGCGGCAATTCTGCGGTTGGCTAACGGTATGGACCGGAGCCATCTGCAGCGGATTCAGGATGTCCGGGTTACAGTGAAAGACAACGAATTAAAGATTATGGCAAATACGATTTATGATATTACGCTGGAGCAGGGAATGATGGAGAGCCGGGCCCATTTCTTTGAGCAGATTTATGGACTCCGTCCGATGCTCCGGCAGAAACGAAGGGGGTAATTGGAATGGATGTAAGTAAAGCAGAATATTTTACAAACCGGGAATTGAGCTGGTTGGATTTTAATTACCGGGTCCTGGCCGAGGCCAGAGATAAGACAATTCCCCTGTTTGAGCGACTGAAATTTTTAAGTATTACGTCTTCCAACCTGGATGAATTTTTCATGATTCGAGTGGCATCCTTGAAGGACATGGTCAATGCAAAATATGAGAAACCGGATATTGCAGGGATGACGCCTCAGATGCAGCTGGAGGCGATTAGTAAAAAGACGCATGATTTGGTGAATACCCAGTATACGACCTATAATCGGTCTTTAAAGCCGATGCTCCGGCAAAATGGTTTAATGATTATTGACTCTTACGAGGATTTGAGCGAGGTACAGAAAAGCTATGTGAATCAATATTTTCAACAGGATGTGTATCCTGTATTGACGCCGATGGCGGTGGACTCATCCCGTCCATTTCCACTCATTCGAAATAAATCTTTAAATATCGGCGCTTTAATTTCGGACAAAGAGTATGAGTCCGAATATGATTTTGCTACGGTGCAGGTGCCGTCGGTGCTGCCGAGATTTATTGAAATTCCATCGGAGGAAAAAGGCCAGAAAACGTTGATTTTACTAGAACAGGTTATTGAAATGAATATTCAGAAGCTGTTCCTCAATTATAAAGTTATTTGTGCCCACCCTTATCGGATCATGAGGAATGCAGATCTGAGTATTGACGAAGAGGATGCAGCAGACCTTTTGAAGGAAATTCAGAAGCAGTTAAAACGCCGTCAGTGGGGCGAGGTTATCCGTCTGGAAGTGGAGGACGATATGGATAAACGGCTGCTTAAAATTTTGAAAAAGGCCATGAATGTAGGGGAAACTTCCATTTATCGTATTAACGGGCCTCTGGACCTTACTTTTCTTATGAAGGTTAGTGGGATGGACGGCTATGAGCATTTGAGATATCCGAAGTATCAGCCCCAGCTTTCGAAGGATGTAAATACGGAGGAGGATCTTTTTACTCAGATACGGAGAAAAGATATTTTGCTTTTTCATCCATTCCAGAGCTTTGATACGGTGGTGGATTTTGTACGTCAGGCGGCCAAGGATCCGGAGGTGCTGGCGATTAAGCAGCCCCTTTATCGTGTCAGTGGAAATTCGCCGATCATTGCTTCGTTGGCTGAGGCGGCGGAAAACGGTAAGCAGGTTACGGTTCTGGTTGAATTAAAAGCCCGTTTTGATGAGGAAAACAACATTATTTGGGCGAAGAAGCTGGAGAAGGCCGGCTGCCATGTTATTTATGGTCTGGTGGGCTTAAAAACCCATAGCAAAATTACTCTTGTTGTCCGTCGGGAGGAGGACGGTATTCGCCGCTATGTCCATCTGGGAACGGGAAATTATAATGACAGTACGGCAAAGATGTACACAGATATGGGGCTTTTGACTTGCGCAAAGCCAATTGGTGAGGATGCTACAGCCGTATTTAATATGCTGTCCGGATATTCGGAGCCGTTGGCCTGGAATAAATTGGTTCTGGCGCCGCTTTGGCTTAGAGACCGATTTATTGAACTGATCCATCAGGAGGAAGTCAATGCCAGGGAAGGCCGCCCGGCCCATATTATTGCGAAAATGAATTCACTCTGTGATCAAGGAATAATTATGGCGCTTTATAAGGCTTCCGCCGCCGGCGTAAAAATTGAATTAATCATCCGGGGAATCTGTTGTCTGAAGACTGGAATTCCGGGCATTAGCGAAAACATCACGGTAAAATCCATTGTGGGTAATTTTCTCGAACACAGCCGGATTTTCTATTTTTACAATAACGGATGGGAGAATGTATTTATGGGAAGCGCGGACTGGATGCCAAGAAACTTGGACCGCCGTGTGGAGATCATGTTCCCGGTGGAAGATGAGGCCTGCAAGAAGCAGGTCATGCATATTCTGGATATTCAGCTCCAGGATAATGTGAAGGCCCATTATCTCCAGCCGGACGATACCTACCAGAAGCCGGATAAACGGGGAAAAACTCTGGTATCCTCTCAAGATTATTTTTGCCAGGAGGTTATGGAAGCGACGGTAGAGGATAAGAAAAAGGATGAAGAGCTGAGTCGGGTCTTTGAGCCGATGTATCATAATGAGGACGGAGAATTTTAATGATATTGTTGGGGGATTGGGATGAAACATAAGAAAATAACAATAACATCCTTAGTTATGATGATTTTTGCGCTGCTGCTGTTAACAGGATGTACAGGAAAAGAATCCAAAGCTTCAAAAGCAGTTAAAACATATGAGATCGTGTCGGAACAGACTATCCAAATTGAAAAAGACTATTTGAATGAGGATGGTTATATTAAATCAGATGATGTGGATGTTTTGTTATCGGAAGTTTATGCTTGTGCGGAGACGTTATATGCGGATGGGATAATCACAGATTATGCTTATAAGACTGGAGATACCTGTGTTTATATGAAAATTGACGACTGGCTTGGTTTCTTATACATGCCGCCGTTGGAGGCTGCCTTATCCGGCGGTTCTGACGGGAAAGTTGAGATATATACGGTACAGCCTTATTCCACTGAGTTTACAGCATACAGACTGGCTTTTGCCTCTGGTGTTTTCTTTAATAAAACACCGGATATTACTGCCGAATTGCTTCATAAAACCTTTAGTAAAGAGTGCGAGTACAAAACAAATTATGACGATGATGAAATTTCTATAGAAATATTTTTGAATTTTCCGAAGCAAAGCGTTGTTATGTGGGAAGGCCATGGCGGATACAATGATAAAGTAGGTTCTTTTTTGGGATTGGGAAACCAAAAGCTGGATGAGCAGACATTAGATGTTTACGATATATTTGTCGGGGCGGATGCGCTTCTTGTTGCTCAAAACGGGCAATATTGCGTGACATCGGTATTTTTTGAAAAAATTGTTCCGGAAAATGCTTATGAAGGCTGCCTGTTTTATCTGAATACTTGTTCAAGTTTCACAGATGAACGGCTGGCACGGAGTATACGGGATAAAGGAGCCAGATGCGTCATAGGAAACACAACGAAAACTTGGATACCTTATTCCACGACAATGATGTATCGTTTCTTTGAGGGATTTACAAAGCAAAATGATAGTGGAAACTTCTATACGGTATCAGAAGCACTAAATTATGCCAAAGAAAAGGAAGGGGAAATTGATCCGCTATATGGCAGCAGTGTGGAAGCTGTTTATAGAGATGATTTTGCATTTCCAGATATGTTATCTGAAATTCACGAATCAGGCGATGAATATATAGAAAATACGGATATATTAAACAACGAGCAATTGAAGTATGTGTGTGAACAACTTGGTATACCGAAAGAATTAAGTGTGGAGATTTCGCAGGAAAATCCAGTTTACTGGGAAGCCGGTGAGTGTTGGACAATTTATGTGACAGTTTATGATGACGGAAAAATGGTAGCGGCTGCCAACGTGAATTCAGAAACTGCTGAGTTAATAAAGGATATCTGGCAGTATACTCCGGCACAAAATACTTCGGAGACGGTTGTGGGAATCAGTGAAACATGGCTTCAAGAAGATGTCAATGACCCTTTGATGTTTGCCTTTCAGAAAGACGGAACAGTCCTTTATATGCCAACGGTAAGCCGTGGAACTGAGTATACGACGAAGTATATGATAGAAAATGATATTTTGACAATCCAGTTGGTTGAACTGGGGGCAACAGGAGTCGTCCCGGTTTCTTATAAGTTAACTTATGATGATTCTAATGGAAATTCCAGAGTTCGGCTGGAGCTTATCGAGCCGGAAAAAGATGTGGATATCAGCCGTTTGTATGGGTGGGAATCTATTATACCTGGATGGTATAGCCGGGAGGACTAAGATGCTTAAAAATGTATCAGAGGAGCGGTGGCAAGCCCGCTCCTCTTTTAGTACTGTGGATTTTATTTTTCTTTTGTATATTATCAACGCTTTCAGGCGTATTTTTCATTATCAGGCGGTTTTTCTTTCGAGTTCCTCAACTCTTTTGGTCAGATTCTGGACAGTACCAATGACCAGTGATAGATTATCACTTTCCAGTCTGGCTACTCGGTAATATTGATTTAAGTCATCAATATTTTTTTGAACATCAGAGATTTTGTTCTCGAGAATCGTACGCGTACGTTCCATTTCTTCCAAAAGTAAATTTTCTGAATCTCTCAGTTTCACATCCATGGTATTTATCATGCGGTTTTCAAGATTATCGAGCTTTTCGTCCATTCGGCTTTCAAGATTATCGAGCTTTTCGTCCATTCGGCTTTCGAGGTTATCGAGCTTTTCATCCATTCGGTTTTCAAAATTGTGAAGTTTTTCATCCAGAATTTCACTCATTAAAGATTTTAATGTCTGTAAATTTTCGTTATCCAATATATATTCCTCCTGACGTGATAATATGTATAATCAGAACCTTGCCGTTTCAGATTGATTTTATTATAATCTATTTTTATGAAAATAGGAATGCTATTTTTGATGAAAAAAAGTTTCAGAAAAGCTATTGACAAATAGAATGTTGTAGTGTATACTCATACTTGCCTTTGAGATGATGCATCAAGCGCGAGTGGCTCAGTGGTGGAGTATCGCCTTGCCAAGGCGAGGGTCGCGGGTTCGAATCCCGTCTCGCGCTCTGAAGAACCCGATAGTTTATCGGGTTTTTTGTTGTATACGGACATTGAAGATTTAGAAAGGTGGGGGAAAGATGATTAAACATATCGTGTGCTTTAAGCTGAAGGATAACAGTGATGAAAACAAGAGGGCGGCAAGAGATATTCTCATGTCTATGAAGGATAAGGTGCCGATGGTTCGGGATATTCAGGTTGGCGTGGATTTCTTAAAGTCAGCGCGTTCATATGATATCATTCTTCAGGTGGAGTTAGACAACAGAGAGACGTTGGATGCTTACCAGGAGGATCCATATCACGTTGGTGTTGTCAAAGAATTTATGCATAAAGCAGCAGAAGCAAGCATAGCTATTGACTACGATTTAGATTGATGCAGAATAAAATACAAGCGGGCCGGGGCGATTACTCACTCCGGCTCTATTGCGGTATTAGGGAATAAATTGCCGTCCCTGTAAGGAGAGACTATGGATACATTTACATTATCGCTGCCCCTACTTTGTATGATTTGCTTTTTTGTGTTTCTGGCCGGTTTTGTGGATGCAGCAGCCGGAGGCGGCGGGTTGATTTCACTTCCGGCCTATATTGCCTCCGGAATGCCGGTACATATGGCCTATGGAGGTAATAAGTTTTCCAGCGCCTGTGGAACAACTCTGGCCTCCGTTCGTTTCTTTAAAAACCGGTCCATGGATGTTAAGGTCGCTTTACTGGCGGCGGCCGGTTCCTTTATCGGTTCGGGTATTGCGGCCCATATTGTTCTTATGCTGGATGATCAAATTTTAAAACGGATAGTTATTATCTTTTTGCCGGTTGCCGCCGCTGTGATTTTTCTAAACCGGGGATATGGGACGGAGAATCATTCGGATGGATTATCCAAAAGACAGAAAATAGTGTTCTCTCTGTTGATTGGTTTATTGATTGGCTTTTATGACGGTATGGTGGGTCCGGGGACAGGCACCTTTGCGATTATCGCTTTTTCAATTTTGATGAAATATGATTTGAAGATGGCATCGGGTAATGCTAAACTTCTCAATCTGGCGTCGAACTATGCGTCGCTAATTACATATGCGGTAAATGGCAATGTGTTTTGGATAGCTGCAGTTCCGGCCGCTTTTTGCAATGTCCTTGGCAGTTATTTTGGTTCCGGCCTGGCGCTGAAAAAGGGAGCGGCCTTCATACGGCCGATGATTTTGTGTGTGATGATTCTTTTAATGTTTAAGCTTGTATCCGATATTATTTTATGATAGAATGGTAAAATAATTGGGAGCCTTTTGAAGGGAGATGCAAGTATGAAATTATCACAAAAGCAAATAAATCAGATCACTGCGTGTATTCAGATGATACTGTGCGGTATCATGGCGGCCTTTGCATTCGAGCGGGAGATCCGCGTCGGATACAAGGTGACGAATAAGCTGAAAAAAAGACGGCTTAAAAAAGAAAAAAGAAAGGGAACAGCAGTATGACAGATTCTTTGATTACTTGGTTTACTACGAACTTGAACGGTGTTGTATCCAAAGAGATGATCGTATTTATTATCTCTATGATACCGATTCTGGAGCTTCGAGGCGGGTTAGTTGCAGCCGCCCTTTTAAAAATTCCGCTTTTTCAGGCGGTCGGGCTCTGTATTTTAGGGAATATTATTCCGGTACCGTTTATTCTGGCCTTTATCACACCGATTTTTAATTGGCTGAAAAAGACACGATGGCTGAAACCAAAGCTAGAGAGACTGGAAGAAAAATCCATGGGAAAGAGCGATACGATTCAAAAGTATGAATTTATCGGTTTGCTGCTCTTTGTAGGTATTCCGCTGCCGGGCACTGGCGCATGGACCGGCTCATTGATCGCTTCTTTGCTGAACATTAAATTCAAAATAGCCTTTCCGGCAATTCTTCTCGGAATTTGTTTGGCGACAGTTATCATGTGTATCATCAGCTATTTTATTCCATGGCTGGTAACCAACGTATTTTAGCGTTTGAAAGTGCTCTGCCCGGCGGCAGGGCATTTCTGATTTCATAGGGAAGTGAGAAGATGAACTATAATGATTTGATTTATGTTGTTCCTGCGGCGCTGCTGGCCATTACGGGACATGAATTTGCTCACGGCTATGTTTCGTGGAAAATGGGGGATCCGACGCCGAAGGAGGATGGGCGGTTATCATTAAATCCCTTCCATCATTTGGATATTATGGGAACGCTCTGTCTGGTTCTGTTTCACTTTGGCTGGGCAAAACCGGTGCGGATTAATTCCTGGTATTATAAAGAACGCAAAAAGGGCGTTTTTTGGACGGCGCTGGCCGGTCCGCTGGCGAATTTTATCATGGCCTTTGCCGGTATGTTTTCTATGGGCCTGATTTATAAATTTGCGGCAGGACGTGCGGGAAGTGTGCTAGTTTATTTATATAACCTGTTGAATTATTTTGCTGTTTTGAATATTGGACTCGGCGTTTTTAATCTGATTCCGATTCCGCCGCTGGATGGCTCTAAAGTTTATGGAATTTTAGTGCATGATGATGAAAATTACATGGAAAAACATGTCAATCGTTACGGTTACTTCGTGCTGGCTATTCTTGCGGTAACAGGCATTTTATCAATTCCGATGAGTTTAGCTCAGAACGCGGTGATTCGTTTTATGCATGGAATTGTCCGGTCGATTTTGAGATTTTAACCGGATGAATTCAATTGATAAGAGGACTTTTCGGGAATATTGAATAAACTTTTTTGTGTAATATAATTGTATTTGAAAAAATACAATTTCACAAAAACGTCAGACAATATGAAGGAGGGTCATTATGGGAAAAAACAGAGAAACAGCGATGGAATATGTGGAGAAATTTCAAAAACTTATTGATACTTTTGATTCTGTGACATGTGCAGCATGCGATTGTATGGGAAGAGTGAATGGCATGTATCCGACCATCCATCCAGAAAGTAAACCGGTACGTATGGCTGGATGTGCATTAACGGCTAAAACGGTGGGCGGTGATATTTCGGCAGTCATTTATGCTATTGAGAATGCACAAAAAGGAGATATTATTGTCGTTGACAGCCATGGGTATTTGAATTCAGCATATTGGGGGGAAAACCTTTGTCTTTCAGCAATGAATAAAGGCGTGGCTGCGGCCATTATGGAAGGGGCTTGCAGAGATATTGAAGAAATCAGAAAACTGGAATTTCCTATCTATTCTATGGGAACATGTTGTAATGTGGGACAAATAAGCGGCTATGGAAGTATTAAAGTGCCAATATCCTGTGGGGGCGTCCAGGTGAATACCTACGATGTGATTTTAATAGATGGAAACGGTATTGTGGTTGTTCCATATGATGAGCTTGAAAATGTTTTTCAGAAAACAAAAGGGATGATGGAAACAGAGACAAATGTGTCTGACAAATTGAAAGCGGGAGAAACAATCGGACATCTGATTGATATTGAAAAATTGATGAAATCCACATTCAATTATCAGGAAAGAGCGCTTGAGGAATAGTGTAATGAAATCTCTTGCAGAATGTATAGCTGATGACATCATGTCCATGAAAAAGAAGTAAGCCGGGTTTTCTGTTATCAAATTTGAGAGAGCAGAATGCCCGGCATTTTCATTTTTTAAAAACTTCGGTTGATTAAGAAATTTTTATCAGTATAATATAATAGATACATATAAAGCAAAGGAATGATAAAAGAGGGAATATTTCTGTTTGCTAGAAAGAATTAGAAAGAGGAAGAAATGGAAAAGATATTATTTGAACTATTGGATATATCAGAAGAAATCAAGAGGGCCATCCGTGATATGGGTTTTGAAGAGGCAACACCGGTGCAGGGACAGAGCATCGGTCCGATGCTTCAAGGAAGGGATATGGTGGCCCAGGCGCCGACAGGAACAGGTAAAACCTGTGCCTTCGGAATTCCCCTGATTGATGGGATTGACACCTCTGGGAGAAATGTACAGGCTCTGATACTGTGTCCTACCCGGGAGTTGGTCGTACAGACGACCAATGAACTGATGAAATTGACGAAATACAAACATTCGATACGTATTGTTCCGGTTTACGGCGGACAGAATATTGAACGTCAAATATTGGCGTTAAAGCGGAAGCCCCAGATTATTGTGGCGACGCCGGGGCGTTTGATGGATCATATGCGGCGGCACACGATCCGTTTGAATCAATTGCGGTATATGGTGCTGGATGAGGCGGATGAAATGCTGAATATGGGATTTCGTGAGGATATCGACAGGATTTTAGAATCAGTGCCTCAGGAACGTCAGACCGTGTTATTTTCGGCCACCATGTCCAGAGAAATTCTGGCGATCACTAAAAAATATTTAACGGATCCGGTGCGGGTGCAGATTACGAAATCTCAGATTACTGTGCCGTCCATTCGTCAGTATTACCTGGAAGTAAGTCAGGAAAACAAGATCGATGTATTGGCCCGCCTTATTGACGTTAATAATTTTAAATTATCCATGGTATTTTGTAATACAAAACGTCAGGTGGATGAATTGACCCATGCGCTGATTGCCAGAGGTTATCAGGCAGAGGGACTTCACGGGGATATGAAGCAATCCCAGAGAGACTGGGTTATGAATGCTTTTAAAAGCGGACAGGCGGAAATTCTCATTGCCACGGATGTGGCAGCCAGAGGGCTGGATATTGAAAATGTGGAAGCGGTTTTCAATTTTGACCTGCCGGAAGATCTGGAATACTATGTACACCGGATCGGACGGACCGGAAGAGCTAACCGGGAAGGGGTCTCCTATTCCTTTGTGGGCCGCCGGGAGATGTACAAGCTTCGTGAAATCATGAATTATACGCGGGCAAAAATTAAATATATGAAAATTCCAAAGGCTGCCGATATTGCCCAGGTACGTACACGGCAGATGATGAAGGAAATACTGAAAATTATGGAACGGGAAAATCTGGATCGGTATGCCCATGCCATTGAAAAGGCAATGGCCGGGGAGGAATTTCAGGATTATACAATTTTGGATGTGGCAGCTGCCTTTTTAAGTCGGGAGATTCCGTCGGAGACTTTTAAGGAAATCGAGGAACGGCCGAGATTTCCGGAGGTATTCCGGAAAAAGAAAGGCAATGCAGAAAGAAGAGAACGCCAGAATCCGAAGAAACGCGGACGGAGAAGGTGATAAATTCCCCTATTAATCATCGAAAAATCATGCTATAATGTCTTAGAGTATAAATGAACGGGAGGATAAACCATGATTGATAAGCTGGTGGAAAAGATTAAAAAGACAGGAGCGCCGATTGAAGTCGGGTTGGACCCGATGCTTGACTATGTTCCGGAATTTGTAAAGCAGAAAGCTTATGCGGAACAGGGAGAGACTTTAGAAGGAGCTGCAGAGGCGATCTGGCAGTTTAATAAAGCCATTATTGATGCTGTATATGATTTGATTCCTGCGGTAAAGCCGCAGATTGCCATGTATGAGCAGTTTGGTATTCCGGGAATCGTGGCTTTTAAGAAAACATTGGATTATTGTCATGAGAAGGATTTAATTGTTATCGGCGATATTAAACGGGGCGACATTGGTTCAACCTCCGGGGCCTATGCGACGGGCCATCTGGGAAAGGCTCAGGTGGGCAGTAAGTCTTATTATGGCTTTAATGAAGATTTTATAACGATCAATCCATATATGGGTACAGATAGTGTGCAGCCATTTATCGATGTGGCAGTGCCTGAAAAAAAAGGAATGTTTATTCTGACAAAAACTTCGAACCCTTCCAGCGGCGAATTTCAGGACCGTTTGATCGACGGCCGTCCGCTCTATGAGTGGGTGGCTGAGAAGGTTGTTGAATGGGGCAGCCAGCACGTGGGCGAGTGCGGATACAGCTATGTCGGCGCCGTTGTCGGCGCGACCTATCCGGAGATGGGTAAAGTGCTTCGGGGAATTATGAAGAAAAACTTTATTCTTGTACCGGGATACGGAGCGCAGGGAGCAAAGGGCTCCGACCTTGTTAATTACTTTAATGAAGACGGTCTTGGGGCGATCGTGAATTCTTCCCGCGGCATTATTGCAGCATACAAACAGGAAAAATATAAGAAATTCGGTTCGGAGGGCTTTGCGGATGCTTCCCGTCAGGCTGTTCTGGATATGATTGAGGATATCCAGGTGGGGGCCGGATTGAGATAGGAGATAAACATGCAGGAAAAAGAATGCAAAATCGTGAGAGTCATTTCTCAGAAGGCATTAACATCGGATGTCTACAGCCTTTGGCTGGATGTGGGAGAAATGGTAAAAAATGTAAAGGCTGGCCAGTTTGTTTCACTTTACAGTAAAGACGGGAGCCGGATGCTTCCGAGACCGATTAGTATTTGTGAGGCTGCAAAGGCGACAAAAGCCATCCGTCTTGTATACCGGGTGGTTGGTGAAGGAACAAGGGAGTTTTCCCGTTTGGCGCCGGAGGATCAGATTAAAATTATGGGGCCTCTCGGTAATGGTTATACATTGAGTGATAAAAAGGCAATTCTTGTGGCCGGCGGTATCGGAATTCCTCCGATGCTTCAGTTGGCAAAGGAGCTTAAAAGGGTAGAAAAGACGATTGTCCTTGGTTATAGAGACAGCCAGACGTTTCTTAAGGATGAATTGGAAAGATACGGCAGAGTTGTTGCAGCTTCTGAGGACGGCAGCGTCGGCGTTAAAGGCAATGTTCTTGACGCTATTCGCGAAGAAGGTATCGAAGGCGATATAATTTACAGCTGCGGTCCGACGTCGATGCTCCGTGCAGTGAAAGCCTATGCGGAGGAAAAGGGTATGGAAGCTCAGATCTCTCTGGAGGAGCGGATGGCTTGCGGCATCGGTGCCTGCCTGGCCTGTGTATGTCAGTCCAAAGAAGTAGACGGACATTCCCATGTACACAACAAACGGATTTGCAAGGATGGCCCGGTATTTGATGCACAGGAGGTGGAGCTTTAATGAATACGAAGGTAAATCTGGCTGGGGTTGAATTAAAAAATCCGGTGATGGAGGGTTCCGGAACCTTCGGCTCCGGTGCGGAATACGGCGAATTTGTAGATTTAAGTAAATTGGGAGCTGTTGTTACAAAGGGCGTAGCCAATGTGCCATGGCCGGGAAATCCGACGCCCCGTATTGCAGAGACAGCCAGCGGCATGCTCAATGCCATCGGCCTTCAAAATCCGGGAATTGATGTGCTCATTCAGCGGGATATCCCGTTTTTAAAACAATATGATACAAAGATCATCGTCAATGTCTGCGGAAAAACAACGGAAGATTATTTGGAAGTTGTGGAACGGTTAGGCGATCAGCCGGTGGACCTTCTGGAGATCAACATTTCCTGTCCGAATGTCAAGGAGGGCGGTATCGCCTTCGGACAAAATCCTAAATCGGTGGAAGAAATTACAAAGGCTGTGAAAAAAGTGGCAAAACAGCCGATCATCATGAAATTAAGTCCGAATGTCACTGACATCACCGAGATGGCTAGGGCGGCGGAAGCCGGCGGAGCAGATGTTTTATCACTGATCAATACATTGACAGGGATGAAAATTGATATTTATAAACAGGAATTTGCTCTCGCTAATAAAACCGGCGGTCTTTCCGGTCCGGCGATTAAACCGGTGGCCCTGCGTATGGTTTATCAGGTCGCCAATGCGGTAAATATTCCGATCATTGGTATGGGTGGTATACAGTCCGGAGAGGATGCCATGGAATTTATTCTGGCAGGAGCGACGGCAGTAGCTGTGGGGACAGCGAATTTTAATAATCCATTTGCTACAGAACAGGTGGCAGCAGGAATTGAATCTTATATGAGACAGATGGGAGTCGAGGATATTAAAGATTTAATTGGAAAGGTAAAATAGCAAAAATGGAAGCATATAAAAAAATATTGAAAGAAGAAGTTGATGCTTTTCGAAAAAAAGGCCATGAATTTCTAGAAGGAGCACTGACGAGAAATGAATTTAAAGGAATGTCCGGCGGCATGGGCAGCTACGCCCAAAAAGAGACCGGGAAATTTATGATTCGTTTGAGGACCCCTTCGGGTATTATATCCAAAGAACATTTCAATCTCATTCTGGGCTATGCCGAAAAATATGGGTTGGATAAAATCCATCTCACAACGCGGCAGGCTGTCCAGCTTCATGACCTGGGTATCGATGATGTATGCGATATTATGAAGGATGCCATTGACCACAATTTATTCACCCGGGGCGGCGGCGGAAATTTTCCTCGGAATGTATCTCTTTCGCCGATGGCCGGTGTGGATCCGGCGGAGGCCTTTGACGTGACGCCATATGCCCGTCAGGTCGGAGATTATTTTTTGCGCAATGCTACTGGATATAAATTGCCAAGAAAATTAAAAGTAGCTTTTTCTTCTGGCGCTTCGGATACGGGCTGTGCAACCGTTAACGACATGGGATTTGTCGGTGTGACGGATAATGGAAGACCGATGTTTAGGCTGTGGCTGGCTGGAGGCATGGGAAATCAGCCGGCTCTGGGAATTCCTTACGATACTCTAGTTGAGCCGAAGGAAGTTCTCTATTATGTGGAAGCTATGATCCGTCTTTTCATAGCTGAGGGTGATTATACGAATAAGGCCCGTGCCCGGGTGCGTTTTATACCGCGGCGTATGGGTGTGGAAGCCTTTATGGAATGTTATAAAAAGCATTTGGAAGAAGTTCGAAAAGAATGTCAGTTTGACGGTATCGAACCGGTTTTTGCGCAGAAAAATGGAAATATGGCGGCGGAAAAAATCCTGACGGAAGACGACAAGGCTTCTGGAAATTTGGTGGTGCTTCCTCAGAAGCAGATTGGCCGGTATACGGTTGTCCTTCACCCGCTCTGCGGACAGCTGAGGCTTTCGGATGGAAGAAGGATTCAGAAAATTCTCGCCGGTATACCGGAAGCAGAAATTCGGCTCAGTATGGATGAGGAAATGTATATCCGCAATCTCACAGAGGATGAAGTCGGAAAACTGTTGGAAGCTATGAAAGACCGGATGATGATGAGTCCGGTGCGTATGTCGGTGAGCTGTATCGGTACGCCGACCTGTCAGTCGGGTATCAATCAGAGCCAGAAGCTTTGCAGAGCCGTGGAAACGGCGGTGGCCGAAGCAGAGTTGGACGAAAATCGTCTTCCTAAGCTTTATATCAGCGGCTGTCCGAATTGCTGCGCAAGACATGCGGCGGCAGCCATGGGATTTTCCGGACGGAAGGTGAAGGTGAACGGTGAGATGAAGGAAGCCTTTGACTGCTTTGTCGGCGGACATGTCGGCGTGGACAGCAGCCGTTTGGGAGAAAAGGCCGGAGTAGTTTTAGCAGAACGGATTCCGGAAATGCTCATAGAATTAGGTCAGATGCTTACAAAAGAGAAAAAAGATTATATAGATGCGCTGGCGGATGGCTCCGCTTTGGAAGTGATTCAAGAATACTGTCAGGCATAGAGGAGGAAACAGTCATGGAACAATATAAGAAAGAGTTTATCGAATTTATGGTAGAGAGCGATGTGCTCAAATTTGGTGAATTTACGTTAAAGAGCGGAAGAAAATCTCCGTTTTTCATGAATGCGGGAGCCTATGTGACCGGAACCCAGTTACGTCGTCTTGGAGAATATTATGCTAAGGCGATCCATGATAATTATGGCTTGGATTTTGATGTATTGTTCGGGCCGGCTTATAAAGGAATTCCTTTGGGAGTTGCTGCCACAATGGCTATCAGCGAGTTATATGGAAAGGATATCCGTTATTGCTCCAATCGTAAAGAGGTAAAGGATCACGGCGATACGGGCATTCTTCTCGGAACAAAGCTGAAAGATGGCGATCGGATCGTGATCATTGAAGATGTGACAACCTCCGGAAAATCCATCGAAGAAACCTTCCCGATCATTAAAGCTCAGGCTGATGTGGAGATCAAGGGTCTTATTGTTTCACTTAATCGTATGGAAGTGGGTAAAGGCGGAGAAAAGAGTGCATTGGATGAAATTAAGGATTTATACGGATTTGAGACAAGCGCCATTGTATCTATGGCAGAGGTTGTGGAATATCTGTATAATAAACCATATAATGGCAGAGTAATCATTGATGATACATTAAAGGAAGCGATTGATGCCTATTATTTACAGTATGGTGTCAAATAGAGGAGGCAGTTCTATGGATGAGAAAGTATATAAATCAATGGGACGTATCGGCGGCGCTAATATTGCCATGGGTATCGTATGCATTATTGTCGGTCTGACTGTCGGTGTTTTATCGATTATCTGTGGTGGTCAGCTGCTGAATGATAAAAAGTATTTGCTTTTTTAAAAGGCGGCGTTTACAATGGAACGGAAGAAAAAGGACGGATTCTTGTCCTTTTCTTTTGTTTCAGGGAAATTATTATGGATATAGAAGGTGAAAAATGAAGAAAATTCAATGGGGCACGGTCGTGTTTCTGATTATTTATCTGGCGATTTTAGCCTATGTCTGTTTTTGGAGTGAAGGGTATGGCCGGACGGATGGACAGAATTTTTATCGTTATAATCTTGTGCCGTTTAAAGAGATCATGCGTTTTTATACATATAGAGACCTGGTAGGGGTGGAAGCTTTTGTTTTGAATCTTTTCGGGAACGTTCTGGCATTTATTCCCTTTGGTGTAATGGTGCCGATTGTTCGTCGGAAAAACCGGAATTTTTTCCGGGTGGTCGGAATGACATTTTTATTAAGCTTATTTATCGAATGCATCCAGTTGATTTTCAGAGTAGGTTCCTTTGATGTGGATGATTTGATTTTAAATACATTGGGCGGTCTTATTGGCTATGTGATTTTCTGGCTGATGAACCGGATAAGGAGGCGTTGGCTTGTCAAATAAGGTCTATAGCTTTACAAAGGTTGAGAAACGTCGGACAAAATCCGGCATTTATGCTTTGGCAGCGGGAATTATTTCTCTTGCCGTGCTGGCGTTTTTAATAGGTTTAGGTATTTACAGGGGCGGCCAGATGAGCGGGCCGGTCTGTCTCATTCCTTATATAACAATGATCGGGAGTATTGTGGGGGCGGCGATTTCATCACGGGACCGTTCCAGAACAGATGTGGCTGGAAAGTATCTTTATTCCGGATGCCGGATATGTGTTGTTTCTGCAGTACTCCACGGCATTGTTTTCCTGATTGGCATATTGAAGGTTATTTTATAGAAACGGAGCGTGAAAAAGGTGACAGAAGAAGCATTTTTAATGGAACGATATCATCTTGCCATGGCACGTATCCGTGAAATTCCCGGAGAATATGAAAGGAAAAGGGCGGATAATTGTTTTGGACGGGATGGATTATTATGGATGGACTTTTTCTCCGAACTGTCAAATTGGATGACCGAATTGGATGGGTTTAGGAGTTGGCAGGCTGTCCATGATTTTAAAGATTGGCCGTTGGAGGAGTGGCAGAGCTTTTATGGGCGGATTTACCGTCCGCTGCGTCAGGATTATGAAAGCAGCTATGCCAATCCGGACCGGGCATCAGAAGCTTTCGGTAAAGAATATGGGAAACTTCTTTCGTTTTTGGCCAGTGAGATTTATCAGTCATTTTCATTATGGATGATGGGAAATCTGGAAGCTGTGGTCGTTTTATGGGAACTGTTTGTGGAGATTTATACAGATTTTGTCTATGGCGAAGAGGAAAGCAGCCGGCCTTCAGCGGAGACTTTGGGAAAGGCGATTTACTGGTTTGTTAGTGATTACAGTGACGAGATGGTTTCCTGGCGGATTCATGAGCAGCAGGATCCGGATTTTTCGCCAATTAAAAAGATTATCATGTCAGAGGATTTGACAGACCTGAGATATCTTTACCGTTTCGGAACATACATATCCGATACGGAGCTTGGGACGGCAGAACATATGAATCGTCTTCCTGAAGAAGAGATTGACGCCATGGCGGAGACCTTTGTGGACGGTTATATCCGGGGATTTGAGGTGAACCGGATATCCTTAGAAAATAAAAAATATGTCACGGTTCGGGGGAGCCTTGGATTTGAGCGGGTATTTCGAAGAGCTGTGGAGAAATTCCGGGAGCGGAGGCTGGAGCCGGTATTTTTTCCGGCGTCGACGACCATTCTTAACCGGCGTCAGGTACGGGTGGGCTATCAGGGAAAGAGTGTAAATCCCCAGTTTGAATTTGATCACTGCAAAGATAAGGCGATTTATTACGACCGGGCCATGGCAAATCGGCATCTGGCCGCATTGAAGAAAGCCTATGAAGAGTGCCGGGAATGGATTTCATCGAATGCCGGGACGGCCTGCTTTGAGACCTTTGGGGAAATTCCGTTTGTGCCGAAGCTTAAAGAAAATGCCTGTCGCCTCAGCGCGAAACAGCAGAAACTGGAAGCCGAGTTTTCAAATCTCCAGGCGGAACTGGCAGAGCGGTATATGAAAAGCTCGGAAATCAGCTTTACGATTATCGCCTTTCCTACGCCGGATATCGGGTCGGATTATGAGGCTGTATTTAACGAAATTGTCAAGGTCAATACATTGGATAATGACATATACCGGGAAATTCAGCAAAAAATCATTGATGTTCTGGACAAGGGCGAGTATGTTTATGTCCGGGGAAAATCTCCGAATAAAACAGTGATGAAGGTGCGTCTCCATCCGCTGAAAAATCCGGAAAAGGAGACAAACTTTGAAAACTGCTGTGCGGATGTGAATATTCCTCTTGGAGAGGTGTTTACAAGTCCGATGCTGAAAGGTACAGAAGGCTTGCTTCATGCTGCCAGCGTTTACTTAAATGGGATTCATTTTAAAGACTTGATGCTCCGTTTCTCCGACGGACAGATCGTAAGCTATGATTGTGGTAATTCAGAGGACAGGGATAGTAACCGCCGTTTGATCAAAGATTATCTTTTCGTTGGAAGGGACAGTCTGCCTCTGGGAGAATTTGCCATCGGAACGAATACGACGGCCTACGCTGCAGCACAGAAATATGATATTACCGGACGGCTGCCGATACTTATTGTAGAGAAGATGGGACCTCATTTTGCCATTGGCGATACGTGTTATTCCAGGGCTGAAGATCATTCGGTATATAATCCGGACGGCAAGGAAATCATTGCCAGGGAAAATGAAATTTCCGCCCGTCGGAACGAAGAAGACTTTCAGGCATATTTTAACTGCCATACAGATATTACGATTCCCTATGATGAAATTGAAGAGATTTTTGTTGTGGATAAGGGCGAAAATATGTTTTCGATTCTGCGGGACGGACGCTTTGTTCTGGAAGGAACGGAGGACTTAAATTTACCGCTTAACAGTCATTAATGAACATTAATAAGCGCGCTTAATAAGTCGAAAAAAAAGACCCGGTTTTGGGTCTTTTTTTGATGGACGGCTATTGACGGATAAAAAACGGACAGGTACAATGAGAATAGTTTAGTGCGCCAGGGTGTACTTGAAATTGAAAAGAGAGGCTTAAAACGTATGTATCGAATAGGAATTGTTGGCGGCGGCCAGCTTGGAAAGATGATGATTTTAGATGCCAAACGTCTGGATACTTATTTTGTAATCCTGGACCCAACACCGAAGTGTCCGGCAGACAGTATCGCGGACGAGCATATCGTGGCGGAATTTGATGACGTCCATGCATTTCATGAGCTGGCAGAAAAAGTAGATGTGGTAACTTATGAATTTGAACATATTAATGCGGAAGCGTTAAAGGAACTGGAAGCGGAGGGACATAAGGTTTATCCGTCCAGTGAGACGCTCCTGCATATCCAGAATAAATATCATCAGAAGGAATGGCTGAAACAGCACGGACTGCCGGTGCCGGATTTTAAGAAGGTGGAAACGCCGGAGGATATTCGGGAGGCGGGAAAGGTTTTTGGTTATCCGATGATGTTAAAGACCTGTACTGGCGGG
>ENA-ORNG01001003-ORNG01001003.1-human-gut-metagenome-genome-assembly--contig:-NODE-1003-length-21746-cov-3.444332_pt1 | contig 21746 bp, 21 predicted proteins | sample MGYA00242113_ERZ509018 | MGnify/ENA primary metagenome ERZ509018 (study PRJEB26280, sample SAMEA2338711) | human gut metagenome | biome: human gut; feature: human-associated habitat; material: faeces... | reverse complement strand
CAATGAAACAGAAGCGCCGGAGGCGGCCTCCGCGCTGACCGCTCATGCCATCGAAACCCTGTCCAGCGAATACTATAAAACCATTATCAACAACGATGTTAAAAAACTCTTAAAGCAACTCGCCACCGAAACAAATCTGACAGATAAAGAACGGACAATTCTCAAAGACCTGCAAAAGCAATATGACAGCTTAGAACCGATTCCTCCGGTCAAATACCAGGCATATCAGGGACTTATAGCCAGAGCCCCGGCTATCTGGGCCAAAGCAAAAGCTTCTGACGACTACCGTATGTTCGCCCCCACATTAAAGGAAATCATTGAATATCAAAAAGAATTTATCGATTACCGGCTCAAAGCCTCCAAGGGAAAACGGCTCCCCTACGATCTGCTGTTAGACGACTACGAAGAGGGCTTCACCATGCAGAAATTGGATGTTTTTTTTGAAATGTTAAAAGAAGAAATCATTCCTCTGATTCAAATGGTCAATGAAAAAAAAGACAAAATCGATAAGAGCTACAATTACCGTGATTACCCTCTTAATTTGCAGAAAGAATTTAACAGGAAGCTGGCAAAACATTTGGGCTTTGATTTTAAACGAGGCGTTATAAAAGAAAGCGTCCATCCTTTTACTACAAATCTGCATAATAAAGACGTCCGCATCACAACAGCTTATCATGAAAACAATCTGGAAAGCGCCATTTTTTCCACCATTCATGAGAGCGGTCACGCATTATACGAAATGCACATTGGCGATGAGCTGACAGCAACCCCCGCCGGCGGCGGCGCCTCCATGGGAATGCACGAAGGCCAGTCCCGTCTCTTCGAAAATAATTTTGGACGGAGCCGTGACTTTTGGGTTCCGCTTTTCCAGGATTTAAAGGATATCTTTCCGGAATCTCTGGCCGACACAGACCTGGATACATTTATTCTCGGCATCAATAAATCCGCGCCCGGACTGATTCGCACCGAATCCGATGAGCTGACCTATTCTCTTCATATTATTATACGTTACGAAATTGAGAAAATGATTTTCGAAAAAAATGCAGACATCGACAAGCTGCCGGACATATGGAACAAAAAATACAAAGAATATCTCGGAGTCACTCCCAAAAACGCCTCGGAAGGTATATTGCAGGATATCCACTGGGCCTGCGGTAATTTCGGCTATTTCCCCTCCTACGCCCTGGGAAATGCCATTGCCGCCCAAATTTACGCCCATTTAAAACAGGTTATGCCATTGGATGATTATCTGAAATCCGGAAATTTCCAGCCAATTAACGAGTACCTGAAAGACCACATTCACCGTTTCGGCAAGACAAAAACAACCAATGAAATTCTTCGGGACATGATGGGTGAAGACTTTAATCCTCAGTACTATATCGATTATCTAAAAGAAAAATACGAAACATTATATAGATATTTATAAAAAATAGGGGATAGACCGGACACAATCGTCTATCCCCCTTATACATCTATTCTTCCAATCAATATAACGCTTTATAAATTCCAAGTACCGTTTCCCGATTAAGCGCCGTATAGTTGTTTGCCGTTAAGCGGCCTTGTTTTTCTATAACAATATCAGTAAATTCTTCCAAATCACTTTCTTTAACGCCATAAGCCCGAAGCGGCTGTTTTTTTAGCAATTGATTCAAAAGGTCATCCAAAGCGTCATAGGCTTTGTTTTCCGGACAGCCCAGAATTCCGGAAATTAACCGATTCAAATCCCGAATAGCTCCCACTGGCTGAAGACGCTGGTAAGTTTTATAAACCTCTGTCAGCAGCACATAATTGGCTTCGCCGTGAGGCACATGGTATACGCCGCCCAAAGGCGCGCTCATGGCATGGACGGCCGCACAGCCCGCATTGCCAAAAGCAATTCCCGCATAGGTACTTGCCATAAGAAATCCCTTCATATGACTTAAGCGGGCATCCTCTCCATTGGCCGCAATGTCTTTGAAGCCGTTCAAAATCATACGAATCGCTTCTATCGAATACATTCTTGAAAAAGGACTGGCCTTTGGTGATGTAAAAGACTCAATGGCGTGAATCAGCGCATCGATGGAGCTGGTCGCAAAGAAGCGAAATGGAAGTCCCTCCAAAAGCTCCGGAATAAGAATCGCTTCATCACCAAACATGGCATCATCGGCCAGACCAAATTTCGTATTTCTTGATTCAAGCATTAGTACGCCGATATTGGTCACTTCGCTGCCCGTACCGCAGGTTGTCGGCACAAGAATCAGTTCCTTATCCCGAACCGGCGAAATTTTTTTATCATAAAGGTCCAGCACCGGCATCATTGTTTTTAAAGCAAATAATTTTGCCACATCAAGAATAGCGCCGCCGCCGACAGCAATGACCCGTCGGTATTCATAGTCCCCCACTGCATCGTGCATTTTCTCGACCATTGCATCACTCGGCTCACCCTGAATATACTGACGGTAATCGACCACTTTGGCTTCACCGGTTAGCCCCTCAAAATAACGTCTGTAGGTTCCTCCGCTGATAAACATCAAATCTCCTTTGATAGGATGTATCTGTTCGCAAAATTCTTTCACTGTATCGTATTGTTTAATTGTCGGCACAATGCGAAACTCCTTCATACAAAGCCCCCCTAAAGCAATTTCTTCAAGTCCCTGATATCTTCCAGAATAATGTCGGCCGCCTCAATTTCCTTTCGCGTCCCGAAGCCGTAAGCACAGCCCGCCGTATATACTTTATGATACCGGGCCACCTCCATATCATGAAAACGATCTCCGACCACAAGATATTCCGGAGGATATTGTTCCTTTATCACATTAAAAATTTCATATTTTGGCTTTTGATCATAATCGCCGGTACAATACATATAGTCAAAATAATTTCTTAAACCGAAACATTCCGCATGCATATCCATATAAGGCCGCCCACAATTACTCAAATAAAGAACATGATACCCCCTACCTTTAAGATACTGTAAGGTCTCCAATGCTCCTTCGTAGAGCACCGCTTCTTTATTTTGAATTTTTTCTGTCATCAGGCGACCTATTTCTCCGGCATACAACGTCTTTTTTCGTGATGAGAGTTCCGGCATGAAAGTGTCCCACATATCTTTGACACTGTAACCGAGCCATTTTGTAATATCCGCATCCGTAAATTCCTGCTCCGGCGCATCCTTCGCCGCCACCATCTCCCGATAGACGCGACGAAACACATCCACATAAATTTTTGTACTATTGTGGATGGTTCCGTCATAATCAAAAACAATCGTTTTAACGCCTTTCATATCAATTACATCTGGCGGAAAAGATTCGCCATTTCAATAGCACTGAGCGCACAGTCATAACCTTTGTTTCCAGCTTTTGTACCGGCGCGCTCGATCGCCTGTTCAATATTATCTGTAGTAAGTACACCGAACATTACCGGCAGACCATACTGGAGAGATACGGATGCAACACCCTTGGATACTTCGGCACATACATAGTCATAATGAGATGTGGAGCCTTTAATCACAGCGCCAAGACAAATAATCGCATCATATTTTTTGCTCTGAGCCATTCTCTGAGCAGCTACAGGGATTTCAAAAGCTCCCGGTACCCATGCAACTTCGATATCGTCATCATTCACACCATGACGAACAAGACCGTCCACAGCACCGCTGAGCAGTTTGGAGCCGATAAATTCATTAAAACGTGCAACGATAATTCCTACTTTTAATCCTTCCGCAACCAGTCTTCCTTCAAATGTTTTCATTGTTATATCCTCCTTATTTGTATGTCAGCCAATGGCCCATTTTTTCCTGTTTTGTTTTTAAATAAAATGCGTCGTCTTTGCCCAGTTCCATCTGAATCGGCACACGCTCAACGATGGAAAGTCCATATCCCTCAAGTCCGTAAACCTTTTCCGGATTGTTCGTCATAAGACGCATTTCTTTAATACCCAAGTCAACTAAAATCTGCGTACCTATAGTATAGTCGCGCATATCCGCCGGGAAGCCCAGCTTGATATTCGCTTCAATAGTATCATATCCCTGATCCTGAAGCTCATAAGCACGGATTTTGTTAATCAAACCAATACCGCGGCCTTCCTGGCGCATGTAAAGAAGCACACCTCGGCCTTCGGCAGCAATCCGTTTCATAGCCGCATCGTACTGCTGACCACAGTCACAGCGGCCGGAGCCTAAAGCATCACCGGTCAGACATTCGGAATGGACACGGCAGAGTACCGGTTTTCCATCCCAGATATCACCTTTAACTAAGGCCACATGATGTTCGCCGTTTAATTTATTAATATATCCATAGATTTCAAAATAACCATAACGGGTCGGCATTTTAGCCTTTGCCACACACTCAACAAAGCTTTCATGGGTTTTACGGTAATGAACAAGGTCTTTCACTGTTCCGATTTTTAATCCATGCTTTTCCGCAAACTCAATGAGGTCCGGAGTCCGGGCCATCATGCCGTCCTCCTTCATAATCTCACAACAAAGTCCTACCGGCTTCAAACCGGCAGCCTTCAGCAAATCTACCGTTGCTTCCGTATGTCCCCGGCGCTCAATGACCCCGCCGTCTCTAGCCAACAGTGGGAACATGTGTCCCGGACGGCGAAAATCCTCCGGTTTCGCGTCATCTTCAACGGTTTTCATGGCTGTAATTGAACGCTCATAGGCGGAAATACCTGTAGTCGTGCTTACATGGTCAATAGATACAGTAAATGCGGTTTCGTGATTATCCGTATTATGAACGCACATCTGATGCAGCTCCAGCTTATCCACATATTCTTTGGACATAGGCATGCAGATCAGGCCTTTGGCATAAGTTGCCATAAAGTTTACATTGTCCAATGTGGCAAACTCTGCGGCGCAAATGATATCACCTTCATTTTCTCTGTCCTCATCATCGATAAGAACGATATTCTTGCCAGCCTTCAAATCATCTAAGATTTCTTCAATGGTACTGAATTTAAATGCTTCACTCATCCTTTAAGTCCTTCTTTCCTTGTTTAGTAAAATCGATTAGATAAAACCGTATTTTCTTAAATAATCTTCGTCTATGGTCTCTTTCACAGGATCGGGTGTCTCTTCCTGCCCCTTCAGAAGTTTCTCCACATACTTGCCAATCAGGTCGTTTTCCAGATTCACTTTATCGCCGGCATTCTTTTTCAATAATGTGGTCTCTTCTCCTGTATGAGGAATAATGGAAACCTTAAAGACTTTATCATCCACATAAGCCACTGTCAGGCTGATGCCGTCAATGGTTATGGAACCTTTCTCAATAATATATTTTAAAATATTGGGAGCTGCGGCAACGGTCACCCAGACCGCATTATCCTCCCGCTCCAGAGACAGTACCTTACCGGTACCGTCCACATGGCCGCTGACAATATGTCCGCCAAGCCGGTCGCAGAGACGCAGGGCCCGTTCCAGATTCACTTTATCTCCCGGCCTTAAATCCCCAAGATTTGTTCTTCGGATAGATTCAGCCATAACATCTGCGTCAAAGGTCCCGGAGCCAAGCTTTGTCACCGTCAGACACACGCCGTTCGTACAAATACTGTCTCCAAGTTTTGTACCTTCGAGAACCTTACTGGCCGCAATGGTCAATACGGAAGATTTCGCTCCGTGTTTCACACCCTTTAAAACACCCATTTCTTCAATAATCCCTGTAAACACTCTGCTCACCTTCCTTCTTTGATATATCCGATGATCTTCAGATCATCACCGATAGTTTCTGCCTTCCAGTCGGAAATATGCCATGCCTGACTCAAGGTTTCAATCCCGCGGCCTTCTACCGGCGTCTTTGCACCTTCACCGCCGATAAGCACCGGCGCTATATAAAACTGCACTTTATCTACGATTCCAGCCTTTAGAGCGCCCTCCGCCAGTCTTCCGCCGCCTTCCAACAGTATACTATCTATCTTCATCTCTCCCAGCCGTTCCATAAGAGCATTCAAGTCGACATGCCCATCCTGATTCGCTGGGATTTCAATGACTTTTGCTCCCATCACTTCCAACCGCGCTTTTTTTGACGCATCGGACTTTTCCACAGAAGCTACGACCAGCGGAAATTCCTTGGCAGAAGCCGCCAGCTTAGAATTTTCAGGAATCGACAGATGACTGTCTACAATAATCCGCACCGGCTGTTTACCCCCCGGAATTCGACAATTTAACATCGGATCATCGGCCAGTACTGTTCCGATCCCGGCCATAATCCCGGTCAGCTCATGTCTTAAACGATGAACCTCTTCTCTGGAGGTCTCACAGGAAATCCACTGGGATTCCCCGTCGGCCGTCGCAATCTTTCCATCCAGCGACATGGCCGCCTTCAAAACGACGAAGGGACGTTTTGTCACAATATATTTCATAAAGACTTCGTTTAACGCGATGGATTCCTCTGCCAGCACTCCGGTAACGACAGGAATTCCCGCATTCCGGATTTTTTCAATCCCCCGGCCCGCCACAAGGGGATTTGGATCCAACGCACCGACAACCACCCGACCAATCTTCTTTTCCACAATCTTATCCGCACAAGGCGGTGTTTTTCCATAATGGGAACACGGCTCCAAAGTCACATACATGGTCGCACCGGTCACATCTTCTGCCGCGTTTTTAAAAGCATTCACTTCCGCATGACCTTCCCCGGCCCGGATATGATATCCTTCACCGATAATACGTCCATCCTTGACGATCACCGCTCCAACCATCGGATTCGGCGTTGTCGTTCCCCGGCCCCTGGCCGCCAGCGCCAACGCCCGTTCCATATACATTTCATCAATTTTCTTCTGTTCTTCCGGATAACCGTTCATCATCTTTCCTTATGCCTTCCTTCCTCGGTATTTTACACGCCATTCGGGCATACCAAAAATTCACAGTAAATAAGAAAAACCACATACCGATTTCAGGGCTGTGGTTTCAATGCTCAATCCGGACACAGCTTTATTTCGCCGTTGTCTACACTCACAAGTCTTTACCACCCAGCCAAAAAAACAAAAAGCTCCGGAATATATCATTCCAGAGCATAGCAAACAAAACTGTATTCATCATTTACTTCTTTCATCCAGACTATACTGTCGGCTTCGGAATTTCACCGAATCGGCCTTTCGGCTCGTGGGCTTTACCACCGGTAGGGACTTTCACCCTGCCCTGAAGTATTATTTAATTTACCTTATCTATCATAATCCTTTTTATATGTAATGTCAAGCCCTTTGCTGATAATCCAGCACTGCAGACAATTGGGCCATTTTCTCCTTAAGTTCTTTCAGCGTCATCCCTTCTGACATGCTCAAATCACCAAAAACTGCGCCGTTTCGACGTCCGCCGTCAAGAAAAAAGCAATCCATACTGGTACATTTCCGATAATCAATGTTCGTGTTTTTCGGAAGCATCATTCCGGTAACCGGTGTGATCCAATACTGCCCGTCGACAATACTCTCAATAAAATCAAAATAAATAAATTTCTTTTTTTCATTCAGGTAGGCATATTGACGTTTATAAATATTGGAAACTTCGATAAAATCCGGCTGTGAAACAGCCATATAGGATGGATAGCTCCCTTTCCAGCCATGTTCAGAAAAAATCTTCTGAAGCTTTTCACGAATATAAGAACGGAAATTACTCATATCACGGTCGCATTCATACAATCCTTGCTGATCCCGACCACACTCTTCCAACAAATGATTCAAGGTTTTGAAAATAATATTTCCTTTTAAGGAACGAAGTGTGTATAATAATTCCTGTATCAATTCCTTATCATTCCCCTTGTTTTTTGAAAAGCATCCAGACAAACGTCTCAATCCAAGACCTGCAAAAAAATCTGCACCCTGCTGCATCTGGCTCGAATCCAACGTCCACGCTACAGCATCTGAATCGTAAAGCACTGTCGACTTTCCAAAACCAATTTTTGTCGTCGGAGATAAATAAAGCTGGAAGTATGGCTTCAAAAATTTGAAGATTTTCAAGGCTTCCAGTTCATGCACATTCAAGTAATTCTCACCCAACACCTGACATTTCTTCTCGATTGCCTCCAAAGTTTCATAGACAAGATTCCACGGAAGTCCAATCGAATCGCTCCCCGGTTTTATCGTATGCACATGATAATTCCACAGACGGACGCCGCCTCGAAGGGATGCAAAGGAAAATGCACCTTCCTTTGCCACCTGACCCTCCCCGGCCGAAGCCAGCCGATTCATAAAGCTCAGTCGGTAACGTCCATCCGCCAAACGCTCTCCGCGAAGACTATCCATAAAAATTTCTTTTGGATGACGTCCATCCTCAATTAACACATCCTGAAATTCTATGTCAATTGCAAATCCCTGGCACATTTGGACATTTACCAGAAAATTCCGGTCTTTAATCTTATAAGGTATTTTCCGTTTTCCAACGAGTTCCCGATAAAACGCCAGCAGTACCTTCTGCTCTTCCGTATGAAATTGTTGAACGAACTGATGAAATGCTTCATCCACAAAGTCATGATTCGACATAAAAAGCCCCTTACTCTAAATTTAGCTTAACTTTTACTATTTTAGCACGACTGTCCATTTGTTGCAATCATTCTTTATTTTCAATGACAATCTTGCGCGTTATCTCATCTTTCATCAGTCGCTGCCAGATCTGCGCCACCGGCAGTCCGACCACGTTATTATAGTCCCCATGAATCTCCTGTACGAGGACGCAGCCTTGTCCCTGGATTGCATAGCTTCCCGCTTTATCCATCGGCTCGCCGGTCCGAATATATTCGATCAATTGTTCCTCATCCGCCGGATACATCGTCACATCTGTTTTTTCATAAAATACCTGAGCTTTATCCGACGTCATCATGCAAACCCCTGTATAAACCTGGTGGGTCTTTCCCTGAAGAAACCAGAGCATCTTAAGGGCGTCCGCTTCATCCTTCGGTTTCCCTAAGATAATATTATCCAAGGCCACAATCGTATCCGCTCCGATGACTAACACATCTGTTTTTTCATCCTCGCCAACCTGACCAAATATATCTTCCGCTTTATCCATAGCAAGCCCCATAACCACCTGGGCCGGGCGGTTTCCCTGCATCCTTTCTTCCTTATGACTCGGCATAATTTCAAATTTTAATCCAATCTGTGTTAAAAGCTCCCGTCGTCTTGGAGATGCGGACGCTAATATAATTTTACTCATTTTACATTCCTCCCGGATACAGTATACCCGGCAGGGTAAGGATTTTCAACGGTTACTTTGGCATTATTTTCCCATCATCTCCGGCAGATTGCTCCAATACATTTTCGGCATCATATTCATGCGGCACCGGGGATTTTCCCGTTCTTTGATACCAATAGTTTCGTAAAAGCTTCTCCACCACTGCTCAAACTGTTTCTGACTGTCAGATACATCCGAGATGGCCCGCAAGGCCGGAGTTACATCCTTTGCAATCCACCACCCCTTGCCGACTTCATGAACACATACCTCATGCCGCCGTTCATCATAAATCATCCAGTTTTCCATGGGATATCTGTCAGCAAAATGATCGGCAGCCAGCGGAAGCTGATGATGTTTCGGCGCGATTTTGGCAAAAAGAATGCCGTTACTCAATTCCTCAAAACGTACAAATCCATAAAAATGATCTTTTTCCCGCGAGACCTCCCTATCGAGCTTATAGAGCCGATTTACCGCCGGATCCGTAAACTGCTCTGTCACCCTTCTGCCAATGCGAAAGCCACGCACAAGAAATCGATAAATCGTGTCCGCTTTATCCATATGACAGGACATGGCCCCGTATTTTACCATATGCCAGGCATAACCGGAAATTTTATGAATCACCGCATCGGCCACCCGGGCTGCCTTATCCATATCTGTCTCTACACGGATCATCTCCGCAAACAAGGAAGGCTCCACATAATCCCCAGCTTCAATAGACTGATATTCATGGCCGTAGCGACTCATATAGGCGGCATGGACAGCAGATAAAATGCCTTCCAAAGAATCTTCACACATATAAATTCTCGGCGTTTTCACACAACCACCTCCCGAAGGGTTGGCAGCGGGATCTGCCACCGATTGTCCTGACTATCATCAAATAAAGAAAGCTGATGATAGCCGGAAATAGATTCTAGAACCTCGGCGGGCAGCCGTTCATGTACAGAAAGAAGATTCCGCGTAATGGCATCCTCATTAAAATTGATTCGGTACATCATCTTTCCTGAACAGGTAATAAAATACACTGCTCGCTTCAAGACAATCCCCATTTTCTTTAAATCATTATAATTTAATGTGGCATGGCGTCTTGCCATGCAAATCCGCCGGGCACCGGTCACACCAATTCCCGGAACCCGCAAAAGCATTTCATAGGATGCCCTATTTACTTCCACCGGAAACTTGTCAAGATTTCGCAGCGCCCAGTCACATTTTGGGTCTAATGCAATATTAAAGGAACTGTGCTGTTCACTCAGAAGTTCATCCGCCTTAAAACCATAATACCGCAGCAACCAATCCGCCTGATACAGACGGTGTTCCCGCAAAAGCGGCGGCTTAGTATCTACTGCCGGAAGCAGATGATCTTCATTGACCGCCACATAGGCCGAATAAAATACCCGCCGCAGGGCAAATTTCTTATATAAGGCTTCCGCCACCGAAATAATCTGATAATCACTTTCCGGCGTAGCACCGACAATCACCTGGGTACTCTGCCCCGCCGGAACAAACTTCGGCGCATGGCGGTACACTGTCAATTCTTCCTTATTCTGCAAAATCCCCTGCTGCACCTGCCGCAACGGCTTTAATATCGTCTTTCTGTCTTTATTCGGCGCAAGCTTTTTCAGTCCTTCCGCTGTCGGCAGCTCAAGATTACAGCTCATTCGATCCGCATAAAATCCGGCTCTCCGAATCAAATCTTCATCTGCGCCCGGGATCGACTTCACATGTATATAACCATGAAACTTGTATTTATCCCTTAAAAGCTGCAAAGTCTCCAGAATAAGCTCCATCGTATAATGGGGATTTTTCACCACACCGGAACTTAAAAACAACCCTTCGATATAATTTCTCCGATAAAAGCCCATCGTCAGCTGACAAATTTCTTCCGGAGTAAACGTCGCCCTCGGTACATCATTGCTCAAACGGTTTTTGCAATATTTACAGTCATAAATACAGTCATTCGACAAAAGAATCTTTAACAAAGATATACACCGGCCGTCGGAAGCAAAGCTGTGGCAAATCCCACAGGCTCTGGAATTTCCCATTCCCTGACCGCCGCTTCTCCGGTCCACACCCGAAGATGTACAGGCCACATCGTACTTGGCCGCATCCGCCAAAATCATCAATTTTTCCTGTAATGGCTCCTTCGCCGCCATATATTCCATTTCTCTGCCTCCTTTAGTCATCGTAAATCATCTGAGCATCCATTATGGTCGAATTATTCTTTGCCAATTACCTGCTTACGGCATCATTGATATTCATATACGAATCAATTATACCACACATTTGTTCGTATTTCAAACATTTGTTCGATACCCTGGCAAAAAAATTTAGATTATCCCCCGGGACACCGGATTATCAGCGTCCCAGAGAATATATATGGCTCTAATTTAATACGATGGCATTCACCGCCTCCACCAGATTCACAACTTCACTTCTTGCCACAAACGCTGTTGACTTACCGTCAACCACAGCCATACAAGATTCGCCGTCCTGCCGATACAGACCAATCTGTACCGTCTCATAATTTTCATCATCCAGATAAAGCGTCAAACTGATTTCTTCTTTGGCACTGATTTCTTCCTCCTTAAATTCCGTTGCCGTCAGAGAGGCAAGCGCTGTCCGGAAATCATCTATGGCAACCTCTTCCTCTCCATAAAACCATGTGATTTCATCGTCTTCTTCCTTGGCCACCAACGCATAATTCTTTCCTTCCAACGAAATCTCTACCTGAGTTACCTTATCGAAATCAGCCCAGAAAATTTCTTGATGCCTCAGTTCATCATAAGATGCTGCCATCAATGACTCATATTCCGTTTCTGTGATTTCATAAATCATCTGGGAATCGCCAATCCTTACATAAGCAGGTACCGATTCATCCGATTTCGTCTCTTCCTCTTCCAATTCTTCTTCCGCTTTTGCTTTTTCTTCCGCCGAACGGGATACATGAAGCACAAAAGTTTTCGATTCCGTATACTGTATCGTTACTGTCAATTCAGGATCATTCAAGCCGTAAGTTTCTAGCTCTTCTTCTGTTACATTGTAGGAAACATAATTTGTTAAACTAAGGCCGCCAATCGTGGACAGGTATCCTTCCACAGTATCCGTATCCAGCGGCAGATATCCATCCTCACTGCTGGTTACGAAGTAGATATCGTCTTCATGATACGTAGCATCACTTTCTTCCTGACATGCAATACCGTAATTATATTTTCCTACAAACGTAATCTCATCTGCCTTATCAATGTCAGGTGTCTCATCATGCAGAATCATATCTTTCAGCTCAATCTCATATGACTCCATTGGGTCTTGAGATACCAGATATACATTGCCATCTCCAATAGACAGATAACGCTGCTCATCCATAGTACTGTAATCACCTAATTCAACCTCATAGGTTTCTTCTTCTGTTTCGATATGAATACTGCAGACTGGTTCATCCAGTCCATACTGCGCATAATCCTCAACGTTTTCAATAATGAAAGAAACGCCAAAAGATTCAAACATCCCTAACAGTTCATCCATTTTTTCCTCACTGACCGGAAAATTTTCATCTTCGTCATAGCGCCAGCCTTCATCCTTATGGAAAGCCAGACTTGTCCCGTCATATTCCCAGGAAAGCGCCGTCACATCATCCACTGCCAGCTCCAATATTACCTCATCACTGTTTTTTATTTCTTCCTTGCGTTGTTCATAACGGCTGACCCCAAATGTTACGCCACAAATCATTGCAAGCGCTCCCAATAATATACCTAATCTTTTAAACCGTTTCATTCTGGCGCCTCCTTCTGCTTACGATTACATTAATACCGTATCCTAAAAACGCAAGTGGAATTGCGCCGATCATCATTACTTTCAAATAAAAAGCTGTAGACTCATTGATCGTCAGATAACTATAATTCAGAGACTTGCTCCGAATCGCCACTGCCTCCCTCTCTCCTATCATAGAAGAGAGTGCATTCATACTAAGATCCAGATTTGCTCCCGATGAATAGGAATTGTACATTTCGTCAAGAAAATAAGCGGAGGAAAACCACACAATCTGACCCTCATTACCGCATTCAATCGATACTGCTGTAGCAAACGGGCCATCAATATCATTCTCTTCCTTTTCATAAGTTTCTATGGCGTATCCGGCTATCTTGGAGAAAGAAGCCTCTGATGTGGTCAGAAGCTGTGTTACAGCGCCTGTGGTATCGGTTACTGTAAGACCCTGGGCGAGGGGCATGATAACATAATAACTAGCTTCGAGCAAAGGCGTGGTAATTTCATGCTCTGCTATTTCCGGCAGAAGGATATATGGCTGTTGGAATGCATAATAGTCCCTGCTGCCCTCCACGACAATGCCTTCTTCAGCTTTTACGCCATAATTCTCAAGCAGGCCGCAGAGATTTGTTAACTCTCCATCCTCTACGGGTCCTGCCAGTACCATCAGCTTCCCGCCATTCTCCACATACTCTACCAGCATGTTCTTTTCTTCTTCAGAAATATCGCTAGCAGGTGCATAAATCAGTACCACATCTGCTTCTTCCGGCACCGTATCCTCATTCAATAGGGTAAAGGTGGTAGTTTCTATATTCTCTTTTTCAATCTGCTCTTCAAACACAGCAGAAAGATCAGATTCTCCATGGCCTTCTGTGATGTAAAGCTGCGGATGATCTTCACTGACCACATAGTCGATGGCCGAGGTAATCGCTCCCTCTCCATCAAACGACTGGGTATAGGAATAAGTAGTCATATCTGTTTCTGTCAAATAAATATCTTCATAGCTAATGTAGCGGTTGCTGTCGCCGCACTCCACGATCAGACTATTATTCGGAACTGTTTCCGAGGTGTACTGCTGGGTAAAAGTTGGATATACATCTGGATTCTTTTTCACTACTTCAATGTGGTCGGATAGGCTTTCATATTTAGCTAGCAGATTCTCAATAATAGAATCCTCTTGATCTGCCTGCACCACCCAATAAATGATTACATCCTTTTCCAGTGCATTTACTACGACCTTCGTATTACTTGTAATAGAATATAGCTTCATAGAACTGATATCCAGTTGGGTCCATGCAGACGGCAATACGGATGCAAATACATTAACTGCAATCAGGATTGCCAGTACAATACCTGTCAACATCAGAGAATAGGAACCGCCCTTTAACGCGATCTGATTTTTACGTACATTCTCTCTGGCTTTTTTCTCTTTCTTTATGAATCTTTTCATCAGTTATACCTCCGTTTCTCAAGAGACTGTACGGACAGAAACAAAAAGAACACAATTACTGTCACATAATATACGATTCCTGTCAGATCAAATACTCCATTAACGAATTTATAAAAACGTTCAAACAGAGAAAGTTTTGTCATAATATTCGGCAGTAAACCTTCAAAAATTGTACTATCGATAAAAAACAGTACAACAATAACAATAGAAAGAACCGCCCCAATACCCAAAGCCAGTTTTTCATTTCCCGTCAAATAGCGGATGACAAATCCAAGGATGACAGTAACTACAATCAGAGCTACAGCAGAGCCAAACGCAGTGGAGGAAACATATTCAGCCAGCGTTACGCTGTAATAATTCAAAAGAATTACCGGAACTGCAATACCTGCGGCAAATCCCAGGTTATCTGTAAGAGAAGAGATAAATGTACCAATTGCAATAAGTGCCGCACCCATCATAAAAAAGGCAAACATAGATCCATAGGATGTCAGCAGATAAACATCTCCAAACTGAGCAAAAATCAGCGGATAAAAGGAAATGACCACAAGCGGCACCAAATAAACCACCAGAAGCGCTAGATATTTCCCGATGATGATCTGTGAAGTTGTCAGCGGCAAGGAATATAAAAGCTGATCTGTTTTCTGCTTGCGTTCCTCGGCAATCACCTTCATCGTCAAAATCGGTATAATCACAGTAAAGCCGAGGCAGACAAAACTCAACACATACTCAAAATTAGCTACGGCCGACTGGATGTTATAAAGCATTGCTCCAAGGCCCACAAAAGTCAGGAGAAATGCAGAAAAAATATAGGCTGTCAACGAATGGAAATGATTCGACAGTTCATGCTTCCATACAGCAATCATTCTTTCTCCACCTCCCTTTCTTCCGGCGCCTCTTCTGCAGCGACTTCGCCGTCGACGTCTCCTTCTGTCAATTCAATAAATACATCTTCCAGATTTGCTTTCTTTGCGTTCATCTCAACAATTGCTTTCTGCTTTTGGGCAAATGCAAAAAACAGCTGTCGACACACCATACGAAGATCATCCATATTGGCTTTCATATGAACTTTCACGAGCCCCGCTTCTACTTCATCTAACGTATATTCTTCATAAATCGCCAATTCTTCCATAATCGCCTCTGCTTCCTCAGGAAGTGCTTCTGCGGTAAAATCAATACCATTTGATGACATTCTAAGTTTTTCCAGATTATTCGGTGTGTCAAAGGCTACCAGCCTGCCCTTTGCAATAATCAGCACCTTTTCACAAATTGCCTGCACCTCTGAAAGAATATGAGAGCTTAGGATGACTGTATGATTTTCACCTAACTGCCGGATCAGATCGCGAATTTCAATGATTTGAATTGGGTCAAGTCCAACCGTTGGTTCATCCAAAATAATGACCTTCGGGTTTCCTAAAAGAGCCTGTGCAATTCCGACGCGCTGCCTATAGCCCTTTGACAGCGCCTGAATCAATTTGTTTCTGACACTGCTAATTTTTGTCTGCTCAATTACTTCCTCCACCTGCTGTGCCAGTTCCACGCCTTTTAATCCTTTTGCCTCACCAACAAATTTCAAATATTCCACAGGTGTTTCATTCATATACAGTGGCGGCTGCTCCGGCAGATATCCAATCAGTTTTTTTGCCATCTGCGGTTCTTCAAATATGTCATGACCGTAAATTTTAACTGTGCCGTCAGTAGCTGACAGACACCCTGTCATGATATTCATTGTCGTAGATTTCCCGGCGCCGTTCGGTCCTAAAAAGCCATAGACATGCCCTTCCTCGATCTCAAAAGACAAATCATTAACTGCCATGAAATCGCCTTAATATTTTGTCAAATGCTCTATTGTGATCATTATGGCCCTCCTTTTTTATTTTTTTACTCTGAAATATTTTATAAAGTCATGCTAAAGCCAGCCTAAAGAAAGCTGTGAAAGATTTGTGAATTCAAAGCAGAACATAGATTAAAAAACGGAGCTATCGGTAAATAGATAGCCCCGTTGTACAAATATTTTTTATCGCCATACCACTTTAAATCCAATATGGTTCTTATCTTTTTTATAAGCGCTGATTTCGCTTTTATGCTGCATCACAATTGCTTGAGCAATAGATAATCCAATTCCAAAACCGCCTGTAAAGGTTCGCGCTTTATCAGCCCGGTAAAACCGGTCAAATAATTTGGAAAGTTCCATTTCACCGACATCCGCATAGGTGTTTTCCACATAAAGTACAGGATGCTTCTTCTTTTCCAGTCTAAGGTAAATATCGCCTCCCTCATCACAATATTTAATAGCATTGTCTAAAAGTATGGAAACCACTCTATGAACAGCGATTACGTCGCCAAAATAATCCACATTGGAATCAATCTGTATATCCATAGCTTTTCCTCGATCCTGTGCTAACACTTGAAATTCTAAAACAGTGTCCATAATTACATCACTCAACGAAAATCGCCGCATTTCAAGATTTGTCTTGTCTTCGTCCATCCTCGCCAATGCAACCAACTGGTTCACCAACGCAGTCATACGTTCTCCTTCGCTGCGAATGTCCGACAACCACTCATTTTCACCAATTTCAGCTTCCAGAATATCCAGATTTGTCATCACTAATGTCAGCGGCGTCTTTAATTCGTGATTAGCATCTGTAATAAACTGTTTCTGCTTCTCATAGCTTTCCGCCACAGGCCAGACGTCTGGAAAAAAAGATTACAATGAGCCAAATAGCCAAAGCGCTGAGCACCAATACAATACCTGCTGATAAAATCATCCTGTTTGACATAAATTGATTCATGCTACCATCCACATAAACAATTGCCGTCTTTTCTCCTTTATGATACTGCTTATACCTATAATTGCCTATCCAGCCACGTTCACCGTCTTTTTCATAAGCTTCCACGGCATATTCCTGTGCAGTTTCTTCCGTAATAGCAGAAATAGAACCTAAATCTATAGAGACAATCTTACCGTTCTCGTCAAACAGTACGGTAAAAAATCGGGTACTAAATGGCGTTTCCATGGTTATAAAATCGGACAGTCCTCCCGGTAATTCCGGGTCTCCTCTATCGTCCCTCCATTCCGGAAATTTCCCACCATTGTCTGATATCCGGTCTGTCAGGGCATCCATTGTTTCATTCAATTGCTTTGTGCTAAAGATATAAATCAGCAGAAAAATGATTGAAAACACAATAAGCACCGCAATCCCGCAGATGCGGATGACTTTTTTTTGTAAATAAAAAATCATGCTCTTTCCTCCAGTACATAACCTGCGCCCCGCACAAACCGTATATTAACAAGAGCTTCTATTTTATCCAGCTTTTTGCGCAAATTTGACACATGCACCCAGACCGAACTTGTATCGATTTCCGCATCCCATCCCCAGACATGAGTCAAAAGCTGTTCCGAGGTCACAATCATCCCAGGTCTTTGCATCAGCATTTCCAGCACCTGGAATTCTTTTTGACTGAGCATCTGAATATTTGACTGATATGAAATCTGATGAGTAGAACAATTTAGCGTCAAATTACCATACGTTAAAAGATCGGGTGTATAGTTTTCTTTTCTGCGAAGCATTGCCCTTACCCTGGCCAAAAGTTCGGCTGTCGAAAATGGCTTTGGAAGATAATCATCCGCACCGGCATCCAGCCCATCTACCCTCTGGGAAACCTCTGTCCTGGCTGTCAAAAACAGGGCCGGTGTCGTAATGTTTTTCCTTCTAAGTGTTTTAAGAACTTCAATTCCGTCCATACCCGGCATCATAATATCTAAAATCAGTCCGTCGTATTCACCCGTGAGCGCATATTCCAGAGATTCTGTCCCCGTGGATACGCCGTCTGCACTGAACTTATTGATAGTAAAAACATGCAGCAGCGATTTCAGCAATCTGGCATCATCTTCCGCAATCAATAATTTCATCTGCATCACTCCAATCTGTTTTTTCTCATTATACCATCCTTTCCTAAAATCACGCTAAAGATTTTCCGCTCGATAAAAAAAGGAATGGCATTAATTACCATTCCCTTCTGATTATACCATATTCTTCTGTCTGTTCTATTGCAAATGCAACTATCTCCCAAATAAGGAAAAACCTTTCTTCTCATAAGGCTCTGTCTTTATTCCTGTTACACGATATCCCGTCGCATCAATAGCTGCTTTTAATGCTTCCTCGTCAAGGACTTCCTCCGCAATAATCTCCGTCGTATTTTTGCGATGAGATGATGTCACTTTTTTCACCTTAAAATCCCGGCGCACCGCATCATTAATATGGGCCTCGCACATCTGGCAGGCCATCCCTTCCACGTTCAATGTAATTTTAACCATGGCTAGTCCCTCCTAACACAAATCCCACTATACCAATGCCGCCTATCTGGCACACAACCTATTTTCTCAGCTCGTAAAAAATCTGCTCGTCACTGAATTGCGGGTTGTCCTGCACAGCTTCTACTATTTTTATAATGTAATCTAATTCTTCTTCCAGCATCTCCGCAATATCTTTGGCCGAAACATTTCTGGCTAATTTCTTCCTGACCTGAGAAATCACTTTTAATATCTCACCTTCGCTCCGGCCTTCCTTTAAACCTTCTTGCCGGCCTTCCTTTAAACCTTCTTCCCGGCCTTCTTTTAAACCTTCTTGCCGGCCTTCTTCCAAATTTTCCTGAAGCCGCATAAATAATGTCATATATTCCCGCCTCCATTCCTTATTTGACTTAATTTGAGCTACTTCCCGCTTAATCATATCCACAAAATCATTCTCATTTTCATCATCATGGTTATTAATATACTTCAAAAAAGCTTTAAGATTTTCATCAGCCTGCCCCATATCTCCTTTTGAATTAAGAAACACTTTAACAGTCTCGTCTCCTAACGCAACATCCATATCCTCTACACAACGATTTTCAAAAGTATAAATACAACGATTTTTGCCAAACAAATCGAAACGGCATATAAATATAACATAACTGCGTTTCGGCAAATCTCCCCGTTTTGTCGGCTGCATCTCAATATTATAGACTGTATTGGCTGCATCTTTCACATAAACATCCAGGCGAACGCTTTTTGCGTCTGCTGTCATGTTTATGATTTTTTGTTCTTCCGGATAATCGATGTGATCAACCTCGATATTCAAAATCGCTTCAATGGTCCGTTTGCAGATTTCCGGATTTCTCATCACCTTTCCAAAGAGAAAATCATCTGTGATTTCCAATTCCTCCCATGTTTTAATAATACCCATATGTATCTCTCCTTCTTTTCTATCGTTCATATTCTCTGTCTTTTGTTCATTGGGCGGAATCATCTTTGGTAATTTATATATTTTTTCTTTTGTTCTGCTTTTATTATATTGGAAATAAAAATGAAAGTAAATAGTTCCTGAAAAACAAAACCTCCAAAGGAGAGTTTCATCATCGCTGAATACTATCCACATGGAGGTTTTCGTTTTTTATAAATCCGGATGGGTTCCAAAATATTCCATGGTCCCCGCTTTATCCTTATGAATCTGATTTTTTAAAGCATCCACACCGTCAAATTTCATCTCCGGCCGCTCAAAACGAAAGAGCTGCACTTCTATCTCTTCACCATATAGACTGCCGGAAAAATCATAAACATAAGTTTCCATCCGCTTGCTGTTGTTGTCCGCCACCGTCGGATTAAAACCGATATTTGTCACTGAATGATAGACATAATCGCCAACAATGGTCCGTGAAGAATAGACGCCGTTTGGCGGCATGATCTTATGCAGCGGCGGCACCACATTGGCCGTCGGCATGCCAAGCTTCCGCCCGAGCTGTCGGCCGTGAACGACTTCCCCGGATACGGCAAATGGCGCGCCGAGCATCCGAGCCGCAAACTCCATATCTCCCCGACGAATCGCCTCACGAATCAGGGTACTGCTGACATCCCGGGGTTCTCTCCGCCCGGTAAACTGTCCATCCTCATAAATCGGCGCTTCAATCTGAAGCTTCTGACAGACATCTGCCCTAAAACCCATTTCCTTTCCAAGTTCTCTCAGCATCTCCACATTGCCCCGACGTTCATGACCGAAACGGAAATCGCTGCCGGAAACAATAACTTTAGCTCCAAGACCGTCCACAAGGACATCCTTCACAAAATCCTCCGCTTCGATTCCGGAGGTTTCCTTCGTGAAAGGAAATTCAATCAGAACATCAATGCCCATCTTTTCTGCCCATTTCACTCGTTCCTCCCGGGTAAAAATCAAATCCAGCGGTTTCTGTGTCAGCAATGAAGCAGGATGAAAATCAAAGGTGAACATAACCGCCTGCAGGCCGTCGGCCTTATACTGTTTAATCTTTTCTATCAAAATCTGGTGTCCCCGGTGCAGGCCGTCAAACTTTCCCAGAGCCACCGCTGTATTTTCCAAATGTATATCTCTTGTTCCTGTAATATAAATCATGCCGAATCTCCTACCGATTACACAAACATTTTTTCGTTTTTAAACATTCTGCGCCGGCCATCATAAACATAAACCGCGCAAAACTGTCCCTGACTGTCATAAACCCGTATTTTTTCACCGGTTTCCGGCTCTCTTCCGGTTTCCAACGCCAAATCCTTCTGGTAAAGCATGTTTCCATTATAGAGCAGCCGGTCAACCGATACATTGGTTTTTCCCGCAGGCCACATGTGAAACATACTGTCAATGGGACGAATAACGGAATCTATCTGCTCATTCTGAACATAAGTCTCCACCTGGTCCAGGGTAATCGCGTCTTCAATTTTAAATACACCAACCTGGGTTCGCGTAAGTCTCTCCATGGCCGCGCCGCAGCCGAGCCTCTCACCAATGTCATGACACAGTGTTCGGATATAGGTCCCTTTGGAACAATGCACTCGCATATGTACATGAATGCCGTCCGTCTCAAGCTCCAACAGCTCCAGTTCAAAAATGTGCACCCGCCGGGCCTTTCGTTCAATGATCTGACCTTCCCGGGCCAGTTCGTACAATTTTTTTCCCTGAACCTTCAACGCCGAATACATGGGCGGCACCTGGTCGTAATCACCGCGGAACTGATCAAGGACCGCCTCCAGTGCTTCCCTTGTCACCCGAACCGGCGCCTCTTTTAAAATTTTCCCTGTCATGTCCTGGGTATCCGTCACCACGCCAAGCCGCATAACCGTCTCATAAACCTTGTCCTTATCCGTCAGCAAATCACAGACCTTTGTTCCCTTACCAAGGCAAACCGGAAGAACGCCGACCGCCTCCGGATCCAGCGTTCCCGTATGTCCGATTTTCTTTTGCTTTAATATTCCCCGAAGCTTCGCAACCACATCATGGGATGTAAATCCGGCTTCTTTATAAATATTAATAATTCCATTATACATCTGCTTCAAGCTGCCCCTCTATCGCTTCTAAAAATGTTTTTAACGGCCTCTTCCAATCTCCCTGG
>ENA-ORNG01000996-ORNG01000996.1-human-gut-metagenome-genome-assembly--contig:-NODE-996-length-21886-cov-8.961110_pt1 | contig 21886 bp, 19 predicted proteins | sample MGYA00242113_ERZ509018 | MGnify/ENA primary metagenome ERZ509018 (study PRJEB26280, sample SAMEA2338711) | human gut metagenome | biome: human gut; feature: human-associated habitat; material: faeces... | reverse complement strand
ACAAGGTGATTGCTTCCGCTACAATGATCGCGCCCCAGATACCGTCTAATCCGAGGATTAGTGGCAGCAGCATGACGGCGGATAACTGGAACACAAGTGTCCGCAGGAATGAAATCAACGCAGAAATCAAGCCATTGTTTAACGCCGTGAAGAAGGACGAACCATAAATGTTAAATCCGTTGATCAGGTAGGTAAACGAATAGATCAGGAATCCGTGTTTGGTTAGTGCAAACAGTTCTGCATCATATCCAACGAAGATTTTCGTCAGAGGTCCTGCAATCACATGTGCCAGCAGGACAAGCAGGATACCCCAGATGGCAATCAGACTGGTACTTTTTTTGAACATATTCTTAAGCTCATCCCGGTTCCCGGCACCGTAGTGGTAGCTGACAATCGGTGCACTGCCGACCGAATATCCAAGGAAGATCGATATGAATATGAAGTTTACATACATGATCGCGCCGTAGGCAGCCACACCATTTTCGCCTGCGTATTTCATAAGCTGCAGGTTGTAGAGCGAGTTCACGAGAGAGGAAGAGAGGTTCGTCATAAGCTCGGAGGAACCATTTGTACATGTCTTCAACAAGACCACTCCGTCAAATTTTGTCTTTCCAAGTTTCAGCAGACTGGAATTCTTCCGTGCAAAATAGAAGATCGGGAAGAATCCACCGATGCATTCTCCGGTTACCGTCGCAATCGCGGCGCCCGGCAATCCCCAGCCCAAGACTGCGATAAACAGATAATCTAACACCATATTTGTCACACCAGCGATGATGATAACGCCAAGTCCCAGCTTCGGTTTCTCTGCGGTAACGAAGAAGCTCTGGAATACGTTTTGCAGCATAAAGGCTGGCATGGAGATAAAACAGATTCTTCCATATAGCACGCAATTATCCAGCAGTGCGCCTTCTGCACCAAGCAAGGATGCAACCGGACGGACTAACAGCATTCCGCAGAGACTGAAGATGACACCGCCGATGAAAGCCACATAGACAAGCAGCGAGAAATATTCGTTTGCTTTTTTATGTTCGCCTTCGCCGAGTGTCTTTGCCACGATCGCGCTACCACCGGTACCGACCATGAAGCCGAGTGCGGACACACCCATCATGAGAGGCATAACCAGATTGACTGCAGCGAATGCTGTCTTGCCGACATAGTTCGATACGAACAGCCCATCGACGATACCGTAGATGGAAGTGAAGATCATCATGATGATGGACGGCAGGACGAAGCGCAGCAGCTTCTTATAAGTAAAATGTTCGGATAATTGTATCTTCATGTTGTAATTCCTCCAATTTTGTTATAGCTTCTGGATTCCTTCGCGCAGGGCTGCGAGATACTGTGCGTGGAAATGCAGAATCGTTTTGTATTCTTTTTCTGTCAGTTTTGGGAATGCTTCGTTCTCAATCTCTACCATCGGGAAGATCGTACGGCGCACGAGCTGCAATCCCTGTTCGGTCAGATAGATGTGCATGCTCCGTCCCTTTCCGGACGCGAGTGTCAGATATTCCTTCTTCTGTAATGACCGGATCGCTGAGTTGACGGTCTGCTTCGGGATGAAGGTTGTGCGGCAGATGTCGCTTTGCTTACAGCCATCCCCCAGCTCGCAGATTGCGTACAGGGTGTCGAACTCGCTGTTCGAGAGACCAAGCCGCATCGCTGCGTCGTGGTAGATGATGTTATAATCTTTGTAGATGTGGTTGAATGCAACCAGCTTGTCACTCATATATGGTTGTTCTTCTTCGTGTTTTTCTTTCATAGAGGCTCCTCTCACAATTCGACAAAATATGTCTGATTTCGTACTCAAGTAAGTCCGAAAACATACTTAGTATAGTCTGATTTCGGACTTATGTCAAGAGGAAGATGGATGTAAATTATTTGTAATTATGCAAGGAAAACATGGCAAGATACATTGCTATTTTACAGGGATTGAAGTATACTTAGGGGCGAAAATAAATATGTATAAAATATTATAGAACGAAAATTATAGACAAGGGGAACAGGACAGGAGTAAAAAGATGCTGACACAATTTTCAAGAACTGAGCTGCTGCTTGGAAAAGAAGCGATGGAGAAATTACAGAATTCCCGTGTCGCCGTATTCGGAATCGGTGGTGTAGGTGGTTATGTCTGTGAGGCGCTGGCACGAAGCGGCGTTGGAGCCTTTGATCTGATCGATGATGATAAGGTGTGTCTGACGAATCTGAACCGTCAGATTATTGCGACCTATAAGACAATCGGAAAATATAAAACGGACGTTATGAAGGAACGGATCTTGGATATCAATCCGAAAGCGGATGTACGTGTGCACAAATGTTTCTTCCTGCCGGAAAATGCCGATGAGTTTCCGTATGAAGACTATGACTACATGGTTGATGCAGTGGATACGGTAACTGCAAAAATCTCTCTCGTGATGAAAGCACAGGAGAAACACATTCCGATCATCAGCAGTATGGGCGCCGGCAATAAATTAGATGGCAGTCAGTTCAAGGTGGCAGATATCTATAAGACGAAGGTCTGTCCGCTTGCGAAGGTCATGCGGCGGGAACTTAAGAAGCGCGGAGTGAAGAAATTAAAGGTTGTGTATTCGGAGGAACAGTCGATTCGTCCGATTGAGGATATGTCGATCAGCTGCCGGACGCGCTGTGTATGTCCGCCGGGTGCGAAACACAAATGCACCGAGCGGAGAGATATTCCGGGCAGTGTCGCATTTGTTCCATCGGTGGCAGGTCTGATCATTGCCGGTGAGGTTGTGAAGGATCTGGTGAAGGACATACCGCGGACAGCAGAAGAACCGACAACATAAATACGGGCGTAGGCAAAATAAAATATAGTAACTCGTGTAATTGGTATGCATGTGATGGAACAGGAGGCAGAAACAATGACATTAGAGAAGCATGTGATTGATACAGTGAAGGAATGGCAGACGAAGATCGGCACGGATGATGCAGGCGTGCGCCTCTATTATCCGAAGGTGTCGATGTGCGGATATCTGAAGCTTCCAGTGGAGGAGGATTCCGAGAAGATCTGTCAGGAGGCAGAGGCATATTTCGAGAAAAGTGTACCAGAACTTGGACACGTGACAGTGACCGAGAAAGCAGACCGGTTCTGCGTGTTTGTCAGTCCGGAGGGCTGTGATTATATTAACCGTGAGATTCCTGTTTCGGAATTTTTAGAGGGATTTCTGAAGGTGCTTAAGACGCAGGATATGCAGCAGGTACGGGCGTATTTTCAGGCATTTGCGAAAGCACATGGCACGACGGTCTGTGAGGAGGACGATGAGGAGGATCTCGGAACGGTGCTCTCTTTTGCGGATAAGGATGTGGAGCCTTATCTGTACTGTGTGACAGACGATCAGTTTGGAATTACCTATCACCGGTTTACGAAGGATGATTTCGATACGATTTAAAAAAGTCTTAAACAAAAGCGGAGTTTAATAAAAAAGATACAATTTGGATACAACCATGATTTAAAATAGAAAAGGAGTTTCCCCATGAACGAACAAACGAAAGCGAGAATCAAGGAGTTACAGAAAGAAAAAGATGTTGTGATCTTAGCGCATTATTATGTGGATGGTGAAGTGCAGGAAATCGCAGATTATGTCGGCGATTCGTACTATCTGGCGAAGGTTGCAACGACAGTGGAACAACAGAATATTTTGTTTTGCGGTGTCTCCTTTATGGGTGAGAGTGCGAAGCTTCTGAATGCGAAGAAGCATGTCTATATGGCAGATGATGGAGCGGATTGCCCGATGGCACATATGGCGGAAGTGGAGAAGATCGAGGAAGTGCGGAAGGAATATCCGGATGTGGCAGTTGTCTGCTATGTAAATTCAACAGCAGAATTAAAGGCACATTCCGATGTCTGCGTGACATCATCCAATGCACTGAAGATCGTCAAGGCATTGCCGAACAAGGACATCTATTTTATTCCGGATTACAATCTGGCACATTTTATAGCGGAGCAGGTACCGGAGAAGCATTTTATCTTCAACGATGGATTCTGCCATGTACATAAGAGTATTCACAGTGAAGATGTGAAGAAGGCAAAGGAACTGCATCCGGACGCACTTGTTCTGGCACATCCGGAGTGTACAAGTGACACGCTGGCACTGGCGGACTTCATCGGAAGTACGTCCCAGATCATTGATTACGCAACCGCATCGGACAGCAAGAAGTTCCTGATCTGCACCGAGATGGGTGTGTTCTATGAGTTGATGCAGAAGAACCCGGACAAGAAATTCTTCTCTGTCGGACACAGACAGTTCTGCCCGAACATGAAGAAGGTCAGTCTGGACAAAGTACTTGAGAAGCTCGAAGATCTGAAGGATGAAGTGATCCTTCCAGAGGAAATGTGTGAGCAGGCGAAGAAACCGCTCGACGAGATGCTTCGTCTGGCACAGTAGCAGGACTGGTGCGTTAGTGGGTGCATCAAACCGATCAGGCGGGATCAGGTAAGTTGGCAGATGTATGAAACCACCGAACGAGGAGTATGAGATGAAACGGATTTTAATTGTGGAAGATGATATGGCGCTGGCGCAGGAATTGCAGTATCTGCTGATTTCGAATCAGTATGATGCGCAGTGCGTCGAAGAATTCACCGATGTAGCTGGACAGATTCTTGCTTCGCAGGCAGATATGGTTTTGCTGGATATTAACCTTCCAGAAGTAGATGGACAGAGTGTGTTGCGGGAACTGCGCAAGACATCGGATATTCCGGTCATTATGGTGACAAGCAAAAACACAGAGATGGACGAAGTGATCTCGATGAGCTTCGGTGCGGATGATTTTATTGCGAAGCCATACAATCCTTCCATTTTGCTGCTACATATCGAGGCAGTATTCAAGCGGCTTGGAAAGATGGATGCGGACAAAGGACTTACCTATAAGAACATGACACTCGATACGTCACGTGGAGTTCTGACGGTCGGGGATAACAGCGTGGAGCTTACGAAAAATGAAGCGGGTATTTTATCCTATTTGCTGAAGCATCAGAATACGATCGTGACGCGTGATGAGTTGATCAGTTATCTGTGGGATTCGGAGGCATTTGTCGATGATAACACGCTGACGGTCAATATGAACCGTGTCAGAAAGAAGCTTGCTGATCTCGGCGTGGAGGATATAATCCGGACAAAACGAGGACAGGGGTACATTCTGGCATGACAGTTCGAAGTTATCTAAAAGACAGAATCAGCTTTGTTGCAGCGACAGTGTTTATCATGGTCGTATTAAGGCTGTTAGGATTTGCCTGCAAGGCGCGGATGGATTTCATCTGGGTGATGGAGGGCATCATTTTTGTGACGGCATTGTGCGTGTGTCTGGCGGACTATCGCAAGCGCAGGCATTTTTATCGGGAATTGCTGGGAATCTTAGAAGGGCTTGACCAGAAATACCTGATCACGGAGATGACGGTACAGCCGGATTTCGAGGAAGGTAAGATCTGGATGGATGTTTTGTATGACACCGGGAAATCCATGCGGGACAAGCTGAACGAAACAGAAGATTCGCTGCGGGATTTTAAGGAATATCTGGAGCTTTGGATTCACGAGATCAAGATTCCAATTGCCGCTTTAAACCTGATGAATTATAACGGCAGTCAGGATTTGAAGAAGCAGAAGGCACAGCTTGCACGGATTAACAGCTTTGTGGAGCAGATTTTATTTTATGCGCGTGCAGATGCGGCAGAAAAGGATTATCTGCTTACCGCGTGTGATCTGGATGTGACGATCAATAAAGTACTGCAGCAGCAGAAGGATCTGCTGATTGGAAATAAAATACGAATCGAGAAAAACGATACAGCCCATTCGGTTGTCACGGATTCCAAATGGCTCACATTTATGCTTGGGCAGATCGTGAACAACAGTATCAAATACCGGGATGCTGCAAAACAGCCGCGTATTTCTTTTGCAGTAGAGGAGATGGCAGATAAGACTGTTCTAAAGATCCGCGATAATGGTATCGGGATTCCGGAACAGGATATCGACCGGGTATTTGACAAGACCTTTACTGGGGAGAATGGACGCAAAGGAAATGCTTCTACTGGAATGGGTTTGTATATATGTAAACAGCTTTGTAATAAGCTCGGACATGCGATTACGATTGCGTCCGTGTACGGGGAATACACCGAGGTGGAGATCGCCTTCGGCAAAGAGACTTTCTTGACGAAAGAGTAGTCTATAACCTTACAAAAATGTAAGGTTGTTGTCATGAACTACGATGGATAGAAAGCATGAGAGAATGTATGATGCAGGCAGGATAGATGCCTGAGATGCTAATTTAGAAGAAAGGCACAGTCTGGTACTGTGGCGAGGATTTGGAACATGGCTTATCATGAATCCATGTATTTTTTAGTATTTTTACCGGTGGTTCTCATCGGATATCAGCTTGCACCAAAGCGGGTGCGCTTTGGTGTACTGCTCTTTTTTAGTTATTGTTTCTATTTTTTATTCAGCCACAGATTAATTGTATATTTGCTTGGCGCAACTACAATCACCTATCTGACAGGACGGCTGGTTGCGACTGGTGAGAAAAAACGCAGAAAAACGATTCTGATCGTGGGTGTCTGGCTGTTACTTGGCATGCTGCTTGTGATGAAGTACAGCGGATTTTTCGCAGAGAATGTGAATGCGCTTTTCGGAACGATAAACCTTGGACTCCGGCTTCCGGTGCGGCGGTTCCTGCTGCCACTTGGCATCTCGTTTTACACGCTTTCTGCGATCGGTTACATGGCGGATGTGTATTGGAAGAAGATTGAACCGGAGAAAAACATTGCGAAGCTTGCACTCTTCCTGAGTTTCTTCCCGATCATCATGGAAGGTCCGATCTGTATGTACAGCGATACTGCAGAGACGCTTGCGAAGGGCGAGGATATCCGGAGTGAAAACCTTATCCGCGGCTATATGCGGATTGGCTGGGGACTGTTGAAGAAGGTCGTAATCGCAGACCGCCTGTATGTCGTTGTGCAGACGCTGTTTGATGGGTATGCGTCCTACCACGGCGTGATGATCGTCGTTGCGGCAGTGTCCTATACAGTGCAGCTTTATATGGAATTTTCTGGCTGCATGGATATCGTGATCGGAAGTGCGGAATGTTTTGGCGTGACATTGCCGGAGAATTTCGCGCAGCCGTTCGTATCGAAGAATGCATCTGAGTTTTGGCGCAGATGGCATATCTCGCTTGGCAGATGGTTCAAGACGTATATCTTCTATCCGGTTTCCATGTCGAAGCTTACCAGAAAATGGAACCGGTTTGCGAAGAAACATACAAGCAAATACATAAAGCTGATGGTTGCGTCGGCAATCGCATTATTCCCGGTGTGGGTGTGCAACGGACTGTGGCATGGTGCGAACTGGAGCTACCTGTTCTACGGCATGTATTACTTCGTCGTAATTATGATTGAGCTGATGTTAGAACCAGCGGTGAAGAAGCTTTGCGCGGCATGGAAAATCGCAGAAGACGCGGCATGGTGGAATGTCCTTCGGATCTTGAAAACATGGGTAATCATTTTCACCGGAGAACTGTTTTTCCGGGCGGATACACTTGGCATTGGCATGCACATGTTCCGGTCGCTGTTCCATGATTTTTCGATACAGAAGCTTTGGGATGGTACGTTGCTTACGCTTGGACTTGGCAGAGTGGAGATCGGAATTATTTTAGTCTCTCTGTTGATTGTCGGCGTAGTAAATCATTTCCGTGAGCAGCAGATTGATGTGCGCGGTGTGATCTTACAGAAGCGGTTGCCAGTGCGCTGGCTCGTGTATCTTGCGCTCATCTTTGTTGTACTTATATTCGGTGCGTATGGACCGGGATATCAGGAGGTGGATCTGATCTATGCAGGCTTCTAAAGATATGGATATACAAAAGAAAGATATTTTGGGAAATACGGATTCTGGAAGAAAAAAATCCGGGACACATAAGATATGGCTTCGGGCAGCCGCATTTGCAATGGTGGTTTTGCTGCTTCTTGTAGCAGCCGGGAAGATATGTGATCCGATTCGGCTAGGCTTGCAGGATTCGGTTTCCGAGCGGGAACGGTACCTGCTGCATCTGCTGTCCGAACCGGAGGATATGGTTGATGTGGCAATCCTTGGCGACAGCGAGAGCTATACGGTATTGTCCACCTATCATTTATGGAAGGACGCGGGGATTGCATCATATATCGGTGGACAGTCCGGACAATGGATCGGGGAAAGTTATTTCTCGCTTAAGAAGATTCTGAAACGGCAATCTCCGAAGGTGGTAATCTTAGAGACGAATGAGTTTTTCTCCAGAGGAGATGCGAGTGTGATAAAGGATGCCGCGAAATCTGCGCAGGAGTTTGCACGGCAGATGTTCCCAATCCTCAAATATCACCGCTTCTGGAAGATGGAACCAGCCGATCCGAAATTGCAGACGACGATTTTCAATGGATTTGAATTGCGTGCGGCAGTGGCGCCGTATACGGGTGGTGGCTACATGCATACAACCGACGATAGAACACCGGTGACTTTTATCACAAGGTATTATCTGGATAAGATCAAGCGTTTGTGTGATGCACATGGAACGAAGCTGTTGTTTGTGACAGCCCCTTCCCCGGTCAATCATACGATGCAGCGGCACAATGAGGTGCAGGCACTTGCAGATGCGCTTGCAGTTCCATACCTCGATCTGAATCTAAATACCGAGGAGCTTGGAATCGACTGGAATCTGGATACCCTCGATGGTGGCGATCATTTAAACTATACCGGTTGTCAGAAAGCTACGGCATATCTGCAGCGGTATATGCAGACGCATTATACGTTGCCGGATCGCCGGGATGATGTACGGTACGAGGCGTGGAACAAGCAGGCGGAAGAATTTGAAAAACTGCTTCCACAACCTTAAAGAAATCTTAAACGATTGCTTGGTTTTATCTTAATATTTAAGTTGCTATACTATGTAACAGAACAAAGAAATGCGGCGGATGAACCTGCACGCATGGAGGACATTATGAAAAATGTATTAGAATATCTGGAACAAAGTGCAAAGATGTATCCGGACAAAATTGCAGTGAAGGATACGGCATGTTCCTATACATATGAACAATTACAGAACAAAGCGAAATGCATTGGTGTCTGTCTGGCAAAGCAGACAACACCGCGCCATCCGGTCTGCGTATTTGCCGATAAGAGTGCGGATACACTGGCAGTCTTTTTTGGAATCGTCTATGCGGGCTGCTTCTACACACTGGTTGATCCTTCGTTCCCGGAGGCACGCATCCAGTCGATGCTCTCGGTGTTACAGCCGGATGTGATCGTGGATGGAAGTGATGCGTCGGAGAAGCTTACCGCGTGTGGCTACACAGAGAATGTGGTTCGGATGGAAACGCTGACACAGGGGATGGATAGTGAATGTACAGGTTCCGATGAAAATCAGTTACAACAGATCCGGGAATCTATGATTGACACCGATCCACTCTACTGTAATTTTACTTCCGGCTCGACCGGAACCCCGAAGGGGGTGCTTGTGGCACATCGGTCGGTGCTTGAATTTATCGATCAGTTTACAGAGATCTTTGATATCACGGAAGCCGATGTGATCGGCAATCAGGCGCCGTTTGATTTCGATGTATCAGTGAAGGATATTTACAGTGCGATGAAGATGGGCGCAACCTTAGTTGTGATTCCGAAAGCGTATTTCATGTTCCCAAACTCCGTTGTGGACATGCTCGATGAGAACCATGTCACGACGCTGATCTGGGCGGTGTCGGCACTCTGCCTGTTGAACCGGCTGCATGGACTGAAACATAAGGTACCAGCAGATATCAACAAGATTTTGTTCAGCGGCGAGGCAATGCCGATCCGGCAGCTTCATGCATGGCAGAGCTACTACCCGGATGCGATGTTTGTGAATCTCTACGGACCGACGGAGATCACCTGCAACTGTACCTATCATATTTTAGACCGGACATACGGCGAGGACGAAAAACTTCCGATTGGAATTCCATTTCCAAATGAACGTGTATTCCTGCTCGATGAGGAAAATCATCTGATCGAACCGGGAAGTGCTGGCAAGACCGGAGAGCTTTGTGTGGCAGGTACGACGCTTGCCCTTGGATATTACAGAAATGCAGCGGCAACGGCGAAGGCATTTGTGGCAAATCCGTTACAGACCGATTACCCGGAGACAATCTATCGGACGGGAGATCTGGCAAGCTACGGCGAAGATGGGCTGCTTTATTTCGCGGGACGGAAAGATTTTCAGATCAAGCATATGGGACACCGCATCGAGTTAGAAGAGATTGAACATGCACTGGCGGTGATCCCGGAGATCGAAGGTGCCGCGTGCTTTTATGACCGCGAGAAGAACAAAGTCGTTGCCTGCTATATCGGAATTGACGATAAGAAATATCTGATTACTGCGATGAAGAAAAAGGTGCCGGATTACATGGTGCCAAATGTATTTTGCAAGGTGGACATGCTGCCACTCAACAAAAATGGCAAGACGGACAAGAAGCTTTTGGAGGCACAGTACAGGGAAGGAGCGTTTGCATGAATACAGAGGCGTTAAGAACGGTTGCGGCGACATATGGAACGCCGACCTACATCTTCGATGTGCGGGAAGTGGAAGCGCGAATACGGTTGCTTCGCAGCTTGCTGCCGGAGGACACCGGACTTTGCTTTGCCGTAAAAGCAAATCCATTTCTGATCCCATATGTGGCAGATCTGGTTGATCGGCTGGAGGTCTGCTCGCCGGGCGAATATGAGATCTGCATACAGGAACAGATTGCACCGGAGAAGATCGTGGTATCCGGGGTAAACAAGACTTACGAATCCATGAAACGCATCCTGTCTTACAGCAAGGGTGCTGGGATCTATACGATCGAATCGGAAGATCCTGCGGACACTTGCAGAGAAAAATCAGATGCCGCTTTCGGTACTGATCCGGCTTTCGAGTGGCAATCAATTCGGCGTTGATGCGGAGACGTTCCTCCGGCTGGCAAAGGAGATACAGGAAAGCCCGTATCTGACACTGGCGGGCGTCCATTATTATGCAGGGACACAGAAGCGGCAGAGCAAGCTGGAGAAGGAACTTGATACCTTAACCGCATTTGCAAAGACGTTTGAAGAAGAGACCGGAACCGTGCTGAATGAGCTTGAATATGGAGCAGGCATGAAGGTGTCTTATTTCATAAATGACAGCGAGAAGGATCAGAGGGAAAGCGAGCCGGAACCGCAGATACAGGCACTTGCCGAAAAGCTTCGGACATGTGCCTACGGCAAAAAGACGATCGAGCTTGGACGGTTCCTCGTCTCCATGAGCGGCTATTACCTGACGCGTGTGATGGATGTCAAGCGGACGGCACAGCCGGGATTCCTGATCTTAGATGGCGGAATCCACCAGATCAACTACTATGGCTGGATGATGGGAATGAAGCAGCCGGAGATCGAAGTCTTGGCAGAAAAAGACGGTGACGAGGAACTGTTTCATTTGTGCGGATCGCTCTGTACAGTCAATGATGTGCTGGCGCGGGATGTTGCCCTGCATGATCCGCAAAAAGGCGATGTGATCTGTTTCAAACGATGTGGCGCATATGCAGCGACCGAGGGCATGGCGATGTTTCTAAGCCGGGAGCTTCCGCAGGTTCTGATCTGCAAGACAGACGGGAAGATCGAGAAGCTGCGCGACCAGATGGAGACGTATCTGTTTCATGTGTCTGCAACAACATAATACAAAACACATGTGGAATCATTGGTAACAATACATGAGAATTCATGGATTTATAATAAAGATTAGGAGGATTTGTAACATGGAAGAATTATTGGAGATTTTGGAAGGAATTGCACCGGGTGAGGATTTTGAGAACTGCACAACGTTGATTGACGATCATATCTTAGATTCCTTTGCGATTTTATCACTTGTATCAGAAATCGAGGATACCTTTGATGTAGAGGTATCACCGGCAGAGCTGATCCCTGCGAACTTCAATTCAGCAAAGAGCTTGTGGGAGATGATTTGCAGACTCAAGGAAGACTAGTGTAGGAAAGGATGAATCATATGGCTTACCATCTGCTTACATACAGTTTAATATTTTTGCCAGTCGTGATCGCATTGTACCAGTTATGCCCGGCACGGTTCCGGTTTGTGGTACTGCTTGCAGCCGATTATACATTTTTCTGTATGATAAGCGGTAAGCTTCTGGTCTGGCTGCTTCTGGCGACGCTTGTGACATATGGAACCGGCAGATGGCTGGCGGCGATTCCGGTTCGGCACAGTGACCTTCACGGAAAAGCGCTGACGCGGAAGAAGCGTGGTGTGTTGGCACTTGGAATTGTTTTGATCTTAGGGGCGCTTGTGACACTCAAATACCTCCGTGTATTTGGGGTGACACTTGCAGCACCGATCGGTATTTCCTATTATAGCCTGCAGGCAATTTCGTATATGACAGATGTTTATCGTGGCACACAGGAGTCCTGTAAGAATCCGGTTAAGGTGGCACTTTATTTGAGCTTCTTCCCGCAGATCATGGAAGGTCCGATCAGTCGGTTTTCCGAGACAGCAGATGCTCTGTATGGTGGGAACAGCATTCAGTTTGAAAATCTGGTCTTTGGTTACCAGCGTATCATCTGGGGGCTGTTCAAGAAGATGGTGATTGCCGATCGGCTGGCACCGCTTGTGGCAAAGGTGTTCAGCAGCTACAACAATTTCGATGGTGCGGCAATCCTCGTTGGGGTGCTGGCATACACGATGCAGCTATATATGGAGTTTTCCGGATGTATGGATATCATCATGGGAAGTGGCGAGATCTTCGGTGTACCATTGCCTGAGAATTTCCGTCAGCCGTTCTTCGCGAAGAATGCGGGTGATTTCTGGCGGAGATGGCATATCACGCTTGGCGCATGGTTGAAGGATTATGTATTTTATCCGATCTCACTTGCCAAGCCAGTGAAGAATCTGGCGAAGAAGATCAAGAAGAAAGCTGGATTTTCGGTCAGCAAATTCGTAGCACCGACGATTGCGTTATTCTTTGTCTGGCTGTCAAACGGCATCTGGCATGGACCACATATGAATTATATCTTTTATGGCATGTATTATTTTATGCTCATTGTGATCGAGAATCTGACCGAGGAACCATGCAGGAAGCTGGTGGAGCGATTCAAGCTTGATACAGAATGCATCGGATTTCGGATCTTCCAGTTCCTGAAGCTATTTGTGATCGTGAATATTGGCGAGATGTTCTTCCGTGCTGACACGGTTGCAACTGGATTTCGGATGTTGCGCGGAATCGTGACAGACTTCCATATCACAGCACTTGCGGAGACGAATTTCGGTGTGGATGTGCCGGATCTCATTCTGGCAGTTGTCAGTATCCTGCTCGTATTTGTGGTGGACATCATCCATGAAAAGGGCATTTCAATTCGAAGAAAGGTAGCGGATTGCAAGCTGCCAGTCCGTTGGAGCTTCTGGTATGCAGTTGTACTTCTGGTTGTTGTATTTGGTGCCTATGGCAGTGGATACACGATCGTGGATATGATCTACGCGGCGTACTGATAGAGGGATGAATAATTACGTGGAAGATGACATTCGATGTTTGGTAATTTGAAATATTATGGATTGCATGGATAGCGTAATTGTATGTGATTTACGAAAGAGGAATGTTTATGAAAAAAGAAAGTGGAAAATGGAAAACAACTCTCAAGATGGCAGCGGGCAGCGTCGGGTTTCTAGCGGGACTTTGTGTGGTACTGATTCTGGCAGGACGATTCCTGTGTCGGAAGAGTAACGCTGACATCTATGATACAACAGCCGTGCGCACGAAAGATGCGGAAGTGAAAAATGAAGTGAAGGATACGATTGACGTATTGTTCTTAGGTGATAGTGAATGTTATTCGAGCTTCAATCCTCTGCAGATGTTCGCAGAGCATGGCTACACCTCATTTATCTGCGGGACATCGGCACAGCGTATGTGCGACTCGTATGCGATTTTACAGGCGGCATTTGAGACGCAGACGCCGGAGGTCGTTGTGTTGGAGACGAACTGTCTGTTCCGAAGCGTGAAATCTAAGGGTGATTCGAAAGATTATGTCTTAGACCGTCTGTCCGATCATGTGGAGATTTTTAAGAATCATTCCCGCTGGAAGGATGCGTTCGTAAGTACAAATTCCTTAACGAAGAAAAAAAATGAGAAGAACCGTGGGTTTATCAAGCGAAGCACGGTCAAGCCGTATGAGGGTGGAGCCTATATGCATGCGAGCGAGGAACGTAAATCTATGGATGCGGACGCAGAGAAATATCTGCTTTTGATGAAGGAATATTGCGAGAGTCATGGTGCAAAGCTTGTCTTAGTCAGTTCCCCTTCCCCGAAGAACTGGACGTATGCCAAGCACAACAGTGTGTCCGACTGGGCGCAGGAAAACGCGGTTACTTATGAAGATCTGAATCTGAATGATGCGCTGGGCATCGACTGGGCGTCCGATACGAAGGACGGAGGCGACCATCTGAACTTTGACGGCGCGAAGAAAGTAAGCAATTACATTGGCGCGTGGTTGAGCGAGAACTATACACTGCCGGATAAGCGGAAGAATCCAGATTACAAACACTGGAACGAAGACAGTGTGGAGTATGCAGCAGCAAAGAACTAGCTTGCTGAAACATATTATTTTGGAGGCAGGGATGCCTCCTTTTTTCTTGCTTGGAGCAAAACATGAAATATCGGAAAATCCCCCAATCAGCTCCAATCAATCTTCCAAAAGGAAACTCTTGCATAGGAATTTGCAGGAAATCAATATATAATACAACCATTATATTACAAAATCGTAAGAAACATGTAATCTAGACCGATGGATGTCGGCTGAAAAACCATATATACTGAGTACAGTAAAAAGCGGCAGGAACCCCAGAATTCCTGCCTGCAGAATGTTAGCAAACGAAGGGAGACTATCTATGAATGAGATATTAAAGCTTGACAATGTAGAAAAATACTATGGCAACAAAGCGAATCTGACAAAGGCGGTAGATAAGATTTCTTTCTCTGTAGAGAAAGGCGAGTTTGTCGGAATTATGGGAGCCAGCGGCTCCGGCAAGACAACGCTCTTAAACTGTATTTCCACGATCGACCGTGTGACGGCCGGACATATCTATGTGGGGGATAAGGACATCACAACAATCCGGGGGAATGAATTAAATAAGTTCCGCCGGGAAGAGCTGGGATTTATCTTCCAGGATTTTAATCTGCTGGATACGCTGACCGGATATGAGAATATTGCACTGGCGCTCTCCATCCAGAACGTAAAACCGAAGGAGATTGACAGCCGGATCCAAGAGGTTGCGAAGCGGCTTGGCATCGAGGAAGTTCTGAACAAATACAGCTATCAGATGAGTGGTGGACAGAAGCAGCGCGTGGCGGCAGCCAGAGCCCTGATCACGAATCCGAAGCTGATCTTAGCCGATGAGCCAACCGGTGCTCTTGATTCCAAATCCTCCCGCTATCTGTTGGAGAGTATGAAGGAGATGAATGAAGGGCTTGCCGCAACGATCCTGATGGTTACACACGATGCATTTACAGCAAGCTATGCATCGCGCGTAATCTTCATCAAGGATGGCAAGATATTCAATGAGATCCGCAGAGGGGATGATACCCGGAAACAATTTTTCAACCGCATTATTGAGGTTGTGACAGTGTTAGGGGGGAGTTTGAATGATGCTCTTTAAATTATCCACCCGGAATATCCGGAAAAGTATGCAGAATTATCTGATTTATTTTGCAACATTGATCTTAGGAGTAGCAATCTTCTATGTATTTAATGCACTTGGAAGCCAGACAGTTATGCTGAAGGTATCGTCAAATACGGAAGAAATCATCGGGCTTATGAACGAGGCAATGTCTGTTGTCAGTGTGTTCGTGTCGGTTGTGCTCGGTTTCCTTGTTGTGTACGCAAGTACCTTCCTGATGAAGCGAAGGAAGAAGGAGTTTGGTATCTACTTAACGCTCGGTATGGGAAAAACACAGGTGGCAAAGATTCTGGTGATCGAGACACTGCTGATCGGCGTGATCTCTCTGGTAATCGGGTTACTGCTCGGTATCGGTATCTCACAGGGGATGAGTGTCGTGACAGCGAACCTCTTCGAAGCGGATATGACGAACTTCCAGTTTATGGTCAGCACATCAGCCATCATCAAAACGATTATTTATTTTGCAATCATGTATGTGATCGTCATGGCATTAGATGTAATCATTGTCAGCCGCGCCAAGTTAATAAACCTGCTTTATGCAGGCGCAAAGGCACAGAAAAACCATGCAAAAAACCCGGTTGTCTGTGTGCTTGTATTTATTATAGCGGCTATTCTGCTTGGAACGGCATATTATAAAGTGACAGCCGGTGTCCGTACAATCTCTGACTTTCAGGGACTTGGTATCCAGATCGCGAAAGGTATCATCGGAACCTTCCTTGTATTCTGGTCGGTATCCGGGATGCTGCTTGCAATCGTGAAGCGGTGCAGACGGTTTTATTATAAAGGTATCAACTCGTTCAGTGTGAAGGAACTTGGAAGCCGGATCAACACAACGGTGTTCTCTGGTGGGATTATCTGTCTGCTGCTCTTTTTTACGATCTGTATTCTGTCAAGCGCAATGGCAATCCGCAACTCAATGAACCATGTGTTAGAGACATGTACGCCGGTTGATGTGCAGTTTTCAAAGCTGTATTCCTATGATGCAGCCGAGGACTATGATATGACCGGACACAATGTGGAAGAAAACCTGAAAGCCTGTGATATCGATACATCGAAGCTTACGGATGTGACCGAGATGATTCTCTATGCACCAGAAGATATCAATATCGGAGATTTCTTCGGAAAGGCGTTTGCAGAGAGCGGATCGGAGGATTATTTCAAAGAAGCATCGATGGAGACGATGCATATTGGAGAATACAATGCGTTTGTAAGCTCCTTTGGCGGAACGACAATCGACCTTGCAGAGGATGAATATGTGATACTCTGTAATTACGGGGAGATGGAACCACGATACAACGAAGGACTTGCGGAGGGACAGACGGTTACGATAAAAGGAAAGACCTATCATCCGAAATACAGTACCTGTGTGGATGGAATCGTACACATCAGCAATTCAGAGAGCAATGCAGGCGTGCTGCTTGTCCCGGATTCTGTGGATATGTCTGACTGTGATTTCTGGTATGATATCTATTCCGCAAATTATAATACGACAGACCAGACAGAGGTGGATGCACTTAATGAGTACTATAGTGATGCGAATTTCTACAAACTGCAGGAGGCGAAGACAGAAGCAGTCTTAGGCGAGGATGGTTCCTATTATTCCATGAATTGCGAGACAAGCAAGCGGCTCCGTGATAACAGCGTGGGACTTACTGCGATGATCGTATTTATCGGAATCTACTTAGGTGTTGTATTTCTGATCTCCGGTGCGGCAATTCTGTCACTCAAGGAGCTTTCCGAGGCAGCCGACAGCAAGGAGAAATACAGGATCCTGCGCCGGATCGGAGTGGACGAGAAGAAAATCCGTCATTCCCTCCTGGCACAGTCGGGCGTGTTCTTTGCCATGCCGCTTTTACTTGCAATCGTGTATTCCGTCTTCGGAATGCAGACAGCAATGTTTATTCTGACTGCATTTGGACGGGGCGGACTGCTTGGTTCTATCCTGCTTGCGGCAGCCGTGATATTGGTAATTTATGGTATTTATTTTATGATCACATATATCTGCAGCCGTAAGATCATCAGCGAATAAATATCTTGAAAAAAAAGAATAAGTAAGCTATAATTAGCACATATTAAAAATATAATATATCTGGAATGTTCGATAACTCCTGTTATTTTTGAACCTACATTTACTTTAAACGGGATTCCTATATCTGTGATATTATGTCAGGCCTCCTCCGAGTGGAAGACAGACGATCACATGCGGTTGCCCACCTAGCGTCAGCTAGGAGTCAAAAGGCAGGAACCGGCATCCCGGATATATTTTTTTGGAGGAAAATACGTGAAAAAGAAGATACTCACGTTTATGCTTTTGCTGGTTATAGCCGGGGTAGTTATGATTGCTGGTCATGAGATCGGGCGGCATATGCACAAAGCGGAACAAAATACAGAAACAACGGAAGCATCCGTGGATTATAGCTTATATTACACATACGAAGATGTGGAAAAGGTCGTCAGTTATCTGGCAGATACAAAGGCAGAATCCGAGGCGTTATCCCGCCTGATTGATCCACTGAAAAAAAGCGAGGTCATCGATGTGGCATTTGTAAAGTCTGTGGCACAGACGATACAGGTGAAAGCTTCTATTTATGAGGAAGCCCTGAACGGAAAAAAGGATTCTGACTACGTGACGAAAGCGGAATTTGAGGACTTCTATGAGCGGATCGTCGCATCGGCAACCGTCAAAGGACTGCTTCGGAAAGATGTTCTGGTGCTTGCAATTTCCGAGGAGGACAAGACATCCTTTTTCGATGGACAGGACACCTACAATGCAGAATTTGAAATCGACGAAAGCTACGAGGGAAATGTGCTCGATGTCTATATGAAGAATGGAAAGATCTTCAAGATCAACCGTCTTGGAGATACCCAGATCACATTGCAAAATGTATGGGTGGAGTCTGTGACGGATGGAAAATGCACGTTTTTATATGGAAATCTGGAAAAAACCTACCCTGCCCGGACGGAGGAAGGCATCCCGGATGGAGCTGTGACAGTTGCAACAAGTCTGGATGCGGACCGGCAGACGGAAGCCGGCTATGAGACGACGGGCTATGTTGCAAATCTCGTGTTTGACTATGCAGGCATCTGTAAAATCGAACGACCACAGAAGGTGCTGCGCGGCAAAGTCATTTCGACGGGAGATACGGATATTCAGGTGGAAAATATCGGCGGACTCACACTTGCCGATCATTATAAAATGTACAATGTGTATGAGGATGCCGTGGACGAGGAAAGTCTGTCTCTGCTGCTTGGCTACTCGTATGTGGACATGTATCTGCAGGATGGAAAAGTTGGTGCTGTCGTGATTAACCAGGAGTTAAAAAGCGAGGATATCCGCGTGATCATCAGCAACGATGATTACTCTTCGTATGAGATGGAAATGGTGCAGTTTACGGCGACATCTGCGTTCACCGTGGCGTATCCAGATGAGACGGAGAAAACATATGAGGCTGGTGAGACGGTCACGATCACACCGGAAGATTATGCGCCGGACGATACATTGACAGTAACACCGGATACGCACAGTGGTCGTATCAGACTGCTCAGTGTGACACGCGAATGTGGCAATCCGGAATACGATGGAACGATGGAGCTTGATGTACAGGATGGATATATCTATGTGATCAATGAGCTTTCGTTAGAGCGTTATCTGGCAAATGTCGTGGCAAATGCAATGCCATCGGATTACCCGGATGCAGCCATGCAGGCGATGGCAATCTGTGCCAGAGGAACGGCGTATGCGAAGTTAAAGGATGAAAGTTATGCAGAATATCATGCACATCTTGACGATTCCAGCCTTTGTCAGGTATATAATAATGTGGCAGAGACCGATGCGTCGATCCGTGCGGTGAAGGATACATACGGGCTGGTGCCGACTTACCGGGGAACTTTGATCGTACCGATGACATTTAACACATCTTTCGGAACGACCTGCACGAATGCGGAGATCTGGGGCGGCGATGCGTATAGTTATCTGGAGTCCAATGTGGAGAATCTGGATAAGGACAAGATTGATTTATCGGATGAAGCTGATTTTGAGGCATTTTTGACAGATAGTGATGCGTATACTATTATAGATAAAGATTCGCCGTACTATCGGTGGGATATAACATTTACGCAGGAAGAAATGACAGACGCGATCGAGACGGTTTTGGAAAACCGCAAATCTCTGATGGCAGAGGCGATACTTGTCGAGGATGAAACCGGCGAGTTTGTATCGGCGGACGTGCCGGAGCTTGGAACCGTGACAGAGATCGAGGTGACAGAGCGCACGGTGAGCGGTGTTGTATCGAAGCTTGTGATTCACGGAAGTGAACATACGATATCCATCAGCGGACAGAGCAATATCCGTGCGATCTTGAATCCGGTCAATCAGGAGATTGTACGGCAGGATGGTTCGACGGTAACCGGCTGGACATCACTTCCAAGCCCATATTATTATGTGGAGAAGACAGACGCGGGATTTGTCGTTCATGGTGGTGGATTCGGACATGGTGCCGGGATGAGTATCTATGGTGCCGGCGTGCTTGGCAGACAGGGAAAAAGCTACAAATATATATTACGGCATTATTTTTCGTATGTTGATTTTACGTCGATCTATACAATGGATGATGGAGAGGAAACAGCAGATTCAGAATAACAAAACGGGGGATGTATGAAAAAGGTCGTTCGGTTTATTATCAAATTTGTGAACAAAGCAACCGCAGACAGCGTGCCGGCGTATGCGGCACAGGTTGCTTTCTTTGTGATGCTTTCTTTTTTTCCGTTTATGATGCTGCTTGTCATGATCGTATCGAAGCTGTCCGTTATGAACACAAATGTACTTGGCTATATTCTGCGTGTCGTACCGAGCGGACTGGAATCTTATGTGGCGTATATTGTGGATGATGTAGTCAATGCAAATGTGCAGTCGTTTACACTCATTACGGTATTTGTCAGCTTGTGGTCTGCAGCAAAGGGCATTCAGGCACTCTCGACCGGGTTAAATAAAATTTATGGTGTGGAACAGAACAAAAATTATTTCCTTGTGCGGCTGATCTGTGCGTTATATACACTGGTGTTTATGGTACTTTGTATCGTCGTGATCGCGATACAGGCATTCGGTTCGCAGATCGCCCATAAGATTATTGACAATTACCCGGCATTTGCAGATGCAACACTTTTGATTTTGAGCTTGAAGAATGTTGTGACATTTCTTGTTATCTTTGTCTTTTTGCTTCTGATTTATTATCAGCTTCCGAACCGGCGCGGACATATGCGGCATGAGTTTACCGGAGCTGTGCTTGCATCACTTGCATGGATGCTGATGACGCGGGGATTTTCCGTATATATCAAATATTCGGCGGATAATTCAAAGATGTATGGCAGTATGACATCTGTCGTATTGATTATCATCTGGCTGTATATCGGTATGCAGATTGTTTTGTATGGTGCAGAAATCAATTATTATCTGTCAGATCTGATCTGGAAATACCGGGAAAAATACCACATGAAGAAAAAAGCTAAACGGGAAGAAAAACAAAAAATTAAAAAAAATCAGAAAGAAAAAGCAGAGATATCTTAAGGCCAATCGGTTGACACCCCAAAACGGATGTGCGATAATCTAACCGATAAAATTACAACAAGATGGAGGGACAAAGATGTATAGTTTTGATGAAATAGCAAATTTCGACCCGGAGATTGCACAGGCAATGACGGACGAGATCAACAGACAGGATCATAATATTGAGCTGATCGCATCAGAGAATATCGTAAGCCCGGCAGTTATGCTTGCGATGGGAACTGTACCGACAAACAAGTATGCAGAAGGTTATCCGGTATCTCGGCAATGGATATCGCAAAAGGTCTGCTGGACAATGGTATTCATCCGCCTACAATGTATTTCCCATTGATCGTGGATGAAGCACTGATGGTAGAGCCAACCGAGACCGAATCGAAAGAAACGCTGGATAATGCGATCGCAGTATTCCGTAAGTTATACGAACTGGCAGGAACAGATCCTGAAAAAGCGAGGCATTGATATCCATACTTCTGCGGCAGTACAGGGCGTAACAGTAGAAGGAGAGACCTGTACCTGTCACTATATAGAGAAAGAAAAGGAACAGGAAGTGACAGCAGAGTATGTGTTGTGTGCAGTGGGACGCTGTCCGAATACAGATGGACTGTTTGGAGAGAATGTAAAACCGGATATGGAACG
>ENA-ORNG01000988-ORNG01000988.1-human-gut-metagenome-genome-assembly--contig:-NODE-988-length-22140-cov-2.520625_pt1 | contig 22140 bp, 40 predicted proteins | sample MGYA00242113_ERZ509018 | MGnify/ENA primary metagenome ERZ509018 (study PRJEB26280, sample SAMEA2338711) | human gut metagenome | biome: human gut; feature: human-associated habitat; material: faeces... | reverse complement strand
CCATCGTGTGGATTAAAGGTGGACGAAGAAGATTACGAGTATGAGTCCGATGAAGAAGTAGAATGGACGGAAGAAATGCTCGATATGGAACAAGGAGATATTCAGCCAGCCGGATGCAGAGCCTGCGGAGGACCATACCCATATTGCAAAACGTCATGTAAGCTATTTGATGACTAAAAATATTATTGAGAGAAGGTCTATGTTTTGGCATAGGCTTTTTCTTTTTGGAGAATAAATGATGCGATACCATTATGAAAAACCGAACATCTATTTATCGATGTATGGAAAAGTATATTTTTGCGATCATCCAGTCTATCATTGCTGCACTCTGTTCCAAATCGGGGAAAAGGGACTGGCAGTTATTCAACAACGATTTGATGAGAAAACGAAGAGCACCTGGTGGGGAGAAGTGGACCCATGGATTACGGATGATTTATATTTGCATCCGCATTTTAAAGAATACTTTGATATACGTTCTGGGATGGCTACGGACGGGCTTTATCCGACTGTAACAATTCGTCAGATTATGTGGGCCTTAAAAATGAAGCCTATTAAACGTGAACGATGGGAGACTGTCTTTGATAGACGCAATATTTAATCCGCAAAAATCACAGCTCCTTTTATGGAAAACTGATTATAGCGAAAGGAGTTTAAGGGTGATGGATGAAATGAAAATCAGCTCAAAATTTACACGAATGTTGCTTTCGAAATTAGCAAAAGGGGTATTACATAAAAAACTGGGATATAACGTGGATATCCAGTTAAACGAGTTGAATGCTTCAATTTCGGATGAGAAAGCACATGTGCATGTAAGTATTGATGCGGATATGAGCAAAGAAGAACTCATGAAAATTCTGAAGAAGATCGGTTTGAATTAGAAGGATTGAGCCAGCAATGGCTCTTTCTTTTTACTTCGCAAAATTTACAATTACTATTATGGAGAAACAGTTAGCTCATTGGTAGAGCGCCACATTTCCGTGGAGGTAATCAGTTCGAATCTGATACTGGTTCTCTTTTATTTTTATCTATCAGGAAAGGGGGATTTTAAGGAGGTGGTTAGAAATTTGAGCTTGGACGAATTGGAGTTGATTCTGTGCGATATGTACGAAATGGACGAATGGTTGCCGAATCCGGTGTTTGACAAGAATGGATTTGCAAAGACGAGCAATACCTTATGGGCGATTGGAGAATTTCGAAATTATGTAGCCAATCATATTTATCCCCGAACCAAAACGTCTATTAAAAATCTGGAAGCAATGGCCCGATCATTTACAGAGAAAATGGAAGACTTTGCTTCTATGAATCAACAGAACCGTTCTATATTTATTGCCGCTAAGATGGTCGGCGAAAACATTCAAGACCTATTATATGCCATGGAATAGGATAAAACGAAAGGAGAAACATCATGAAAGGTAAAAACATTATTTTAATAGGAGTGGGGGCTTCTGCGATAGCAGCATCATTAAAAATGGCTTTTGAATTCGGGGCAAAATGGGTATTGCTACTGTGTTATCGAATTTATCTCCGGAAGATATATCAGCGATAATTCCAAAAGAAAAAGGTGGATGGTACAAAGATATTTCAGAAATCATAGAGATTGTCAAAGAAAGGAAAAACAAATGAATAAGTTTACAACGAAAATACGCCATGCTTCTCCTTCTATTTTAACAGGCTTAAGTATAGCAGGAGTAGTAGGAACGACGGTCATGGCTGTGAGGGCGACTCCTAAAGCACTACAACTGATTAAAGATAAGAAAGACGAGTTGGATACTGATCACCTAAAACCAATGGAAGTAGTGCAGACCACTTGGAAATGTTATATACCGTCCATCCTTATTGGAGTAGGCACCATTACTTGTATCATCGGGATTGGCTGTATGGATAAACGAAATCAGGTTTCTTTGATGAGCGCATATGCTATGCTCAATGAATCCTATAAACAATATCGGAAGTCGGCCAAGATTGTTTATGGGGAAAATGCAGATGACAAAATCCATGCAGAAATGGCGAAAGATGCGATGGTGTCTACATACGATTGGGGCTATCAGGTCTATAACATGGATATGGATTCAGAGAGCGAGCGATTACTTTTTTATGATCTTTCCTCAAAGAAGTATTTCAGAACCACAATGGCAGCGGTGCTAAACGCACAATATCATGTAAACCGGAATCTTGCTATCAGGGGCGACTGTTCGTTAAACGAATATCTATCATTCCTTGGAGTTGAAGGCATAGACGGAGGCGATGATATCGGGTGGGACATTACCTATATGGTGGAAGAAATGGATTGCTATTGGTTGGATTTTGATAATTATAAATCAACGTTAGAAGATGGACTGGAGTGCATCATTATCGACACGATGGCAGTCAACAAATTTGAATGATTCGCAAAAATTACAGGCTGTATTATGAAAAGGAGGCTAATGCTTTATGAAGAACAAAAATTTTATCAAGGCCATTGGTATTGCAGTTACGGTGATCGGATTTGGAGTAAGTATCCTTACCGATTGGGTAAACGAAAAGAAAATGGATGAAAAAATTGAGGAAAAGGTTAATGAGGCACTTGCCAAAAGAGACGATGAAAACGAAGAGGAGTCCTAACAAGGGCTCTTTCTTTTTAGTTTGGAGCAAGTGCTGATGAATGACGAGATTATTCAAAAAATCCTGAATTATGCGAATAAGCATCTGTTTGAACCCGGAGAAAATTGGCCCAAATCGGCTATCATGGAGCGTTCGTATGAAAGATGGGCGGTTGATGAGATTCTACTGGCCATTATGGATCATCCGATGACAGAAGCAGACCTGGTGATCGAAGGCTTCATATTGAAAATGGAGTTATTCCTTCACATGTCAGAAGAACCAACAAACAACTACATATTTCAAGTAGCAGAAAATACGGCCGAGACACTTCTCGGTCTTATTTTATAACCACAAAAATTATATTTTCGAAAGGAGAAACATCATGAAGGTATTAAGAAAGCAGGAAATCGACACAGCAAATATCCAGGTAGGAGATCAGATGGTTATTCCTCTGGCAGAGCTTGGGGAGTTTACGGCGACAGCCCACAAGGTTACGGACGAGGGCGTCATGTTTATATTTGACGATTATGTTACCCGTAGACCGATGAACAACCGAGACACAAACAAGGGTGGTTTTGAAAAGTCCGATTTGAAGAAGTGGATGGATACGGTTTTGTTTATGTCGTTTCCGGAGGAATTGCGTGACAAGATTTATAGTCTTACACTACCCACTGTTGGTCAGATTGTGGGCCATGAGGACGAATGGGATAATAAAAATCTGGAAGCGGATACCGATGAGCAGCTTCCGTTGATGAAGGAATGTAAGAATCGGATTGCTTGCTTTGAGGATCAGCTTACATGGGGATGGCTGAGGAATGCTACAAAAGAGGAGTTTTCTTCGGCTCATTTCGCTGGTGTGAACGCCGGTGGCTATCCGAACTACGACGGCGCTTCGAACTCTTATGGAGTTCGTCCGGAATTCTGGTTGGTTAAGCAGGAATCCAGGGGCCCTGTGCCCCGTGAAAACAAAGTGTCTTATAAGACTCTTAAAGGATGGAATCCAAAGAACAAGGTAACAAAAGAGTCCTTACAGGAAGAGATTTCTGAGAAAGAAAACGAGATTAAGCTTCTCAAACAGGAAATCAAAAATCTGGAAGAGAAAGAGATGTTTGCTAAAGCTGCTTCTGAGATGAAGAACCTGAAGGATCGCTTTGTAGAAGCTTTACCGAGGATGAGGCGTTTCACATGGTTCTTGAGTTATCCAAAACAGCTTTAGGAATTGGAGGAAGGAAGTAATGAAAAAAGAATTAGCCAAGAGCTTTTTGTCACTGAAAACAGCGATTAAAAAGCATAGTCCGGAAATTCTTACCGGAATTGGTATCGCAGGTATGATTACAACAACCGTTATGGCTGTACGAGCAACGCCTAAGGCACTGATTCTCATTGAAGAGAGAAAAGAGGAAATCGGAGCCGAAAAGCTTGAAGCGATGGATATGGTGAAAACAGCATGGGCGTGCTATATTCCGGCAGCGATTACAGGGACACTCTCTGTTGCCTGCCTGATTGGAGCCAGCTCAGTGAATGCTCGGAGAAATGCCGCACTTGCAACAGCATATACCTTATCCGAATCCGCACTCAAAGATTATCAGGGAAAAGTCATTGAGATGTTTGGGGAGAAGAAGAATGAGGCTGTGAAAGATGCCGTTGCTAAGGATAAGGTTGAAAAGAATCCGGTAGTAACAAGAGAGGTAATCATTACAGAAAAGGGGAATACGCTCTGCTATGATGCAATTTCCGGAAGATACTTCAAAAGTGATATTGAAAAAATAAAAAAAGCAGAGTGCGAACTGAATCGGCAAATGCTGGATGATATGTATGTATCCCTGAATGACTTCTACTACGAAATTGGTCTGGACAGTGTAAAACTCGGCGACGAACTTGGGTGGAATGTCGATAGTGGATATATCGATTTATCATTCAGCTCTCAATTAGCCAGCGATGGAACTCCCTGCCTGGTAATTGATTACAGCGTAGCTCCACGATATGATTACCGAAATTTGTTATAAACGCGCGAAAAATACAGCGGCTTTAATGAAAGAAGAATCACACATTTTCAAGAGTTGAAAGGAGAATAAACATGGAAACCAATGAAATCATGAACAACGAAGAGGTTATGGAGGCAACTACTGAGGAAGTCGTTAAAGCGAGTTCCGGAAAAGGGTTTAAGGTTGCGGCTGGTATCGGTTTAGCCGTACTTGCAGGTGTTGTAATCTACAAGTATGTGGGTAAGCCGATGATTGCTAAGATCAAAGCCCAGAAGGAGCAGCGGATTATCGACGCTGAGTGGGATGATTCTGAAGAGCCAATCGTGGAGAACGAGAAAGAGGATTCCGAAGAAGCTTAAAGAGAAAAATGTGTTTCAACACGAGGGAGAGTACCTGTAACAAGGTGCTTTCCTTTTTTCTTTTATCCGGAGGTGACATTGATGAATTTATATTTGTATGACGGACCAGTGATGGAATTTGACAACTGCGTTGCTAATCGTTGGACTGCTTCTACACGGGCGGTCTCCGAAAAGAAGGCAAGGTCAAATCTTACCTATCAATTTAAAAAGAAGAACAATCGACTTCCGGGTACAAAGATTATATTGCCTGGAAAGATTAGTTTAGTGAGTGGAAAGGAGACAACTTAATGGAGGAATATAAGCCGAATTCCCACAAGTCAAAGGAAGAACAGAAAGACCTTGTTCCTGAAAAGCGTGTAGAAAAGGTGATTTCTGGGACGGTAAAGCCGAAGAAAAAATCAGAGATGCAGAAGTTTGCAGATGTATTCATTTCCGAAGATGTTAATAATGTGAAATCTTATATTGTCATGGATGTCCTCGTGCCGGCAATTAAAAAGGCAATTTCCGATATAGTAACCAATGGTATTGATATGATTCTTTATGGAGAGGCCGGAAAGTCGAAAAAGAATTCGACAGCGTCCAAGGTATCCTATCAGAAGTATTACGACAGCGGAAAGAAGGATTATACGGCACCGAAGAGTCGGACGAGCTATGAATATGATGAACTCTTATTTGAAACTCGTGGGGATGCTGAATCGGTATTGGACGCTATGAATGAGATTATCGCACAGTATGAGGTGGTCAGTGTTGCAGATCTTTATGATCTGGCAAACGTATCCAATGACAACTATGCTGCCAATAAATACGGATGGACTGATATTGCCGGATGCAGGGCGGTTCGGGTAAGGGACGGTTATATTTTGAAACTGCCTAAACCGATGCCGTTGTAAAAGGAGGAATGCAAGATGTATGAGTCAGAAGATAAGATGGTATCTCATCCAGATCATTATATTTCTGAAACAGGTATGGAAGTTATTGATGTGATCGAAGCCTTCACCTTTGATTTAAAGGGGATTGAGGCTACCGATACCGCAAACATTATCAAATATGCTTGCCGTTGGAAGAAGAAAAACGGAATTCAGGATTTGGAGAAAATCCTTTGGTACACACAGCATCTGATTGATCATTTAAAAAAAGTAGAAGAGGAGAATAAATAACCATGAAAAAAGCAGAGATTGTAAAGAGCATGAACGGTTTTCTTAGCAAGACCAGTTTCCAGTTAAAGAAGCATAGTCCAGAGATTCTCGTCGTAGCCGGCGTAATCGGTGTGGTTACAAGCGCAGTAATGGCGTGTAAAGCAACAACAAAAGTTGGAGAAATTCTGGATAAGACGAAGGAAGATGTCGAAGCAATTCATAAATGCGAGGAAGACGAATCTGTGAAGGAGCAGTATTCCAGTGAGGATGCCAAAAAGGATTTGGCGATTGTTTATGTCCAGACCGGAGTAAAATTCGCTAAGCTGTATGGACCTTCCGTTGTGCTCGGTGCGTTGTCGATTACCAGTATTCTGGCATCCAATAACATCCTTCGTAAGAGAAATGTGGCTCTTGGAGCAGCCTATGTAGCTATCGACAAGGGATTTAAAGAGTATCGCAGTCGTGTTATTGAACGGTTTGGCGAAGAGGTTGACCGTGAACTGAAATATAATCTTAAAGCCAAGAAGTTTGATGAAACGGTGATCGACGAGGAGACTGGAAAAGAGAAGAAAATTAAGAAGAACGGCTTTGTGGTAAGTCCGGCAGATATCAGCGGTTATGCTAGATTTTTTGAAAAGTACACGCAGGATGAAGATGGGAATTCTATTCTGAACCCTCACTGGGAAAGCAATAACGAATACAATCTGATGTTCATCAAAGCTCAGGAGCGTTACGCGAATGACTTGCTGAAAGCGAAGAAGCGTGTATTTCTGAATGAAGTTTATGAAATGCTCGGACTTCCGAGAACAAAAGCCGGCCAGATTGTTGGTTGGGTTTATAATCCGGAAAATCCCAAAGGAGATAATTACATTGACTTCGGCCTGTATTCCGATAATCTGAGTTATTCGGATTATGTCAATGGATTTGATCAGGCAATCCTTCTGGATTTCAATGTCGATGGAAACATCTGGGATTTGATGTGAGGAAAAATTTATAACTATCCCTAAGATTTACAGTAACTCTTAGGGATAGCTTTTTATTTGGGAGGAATTTATGCACAGGTTAATCAAAGTAATAACGGTTCTGATATTGTGCGGTATTGTAATAGCTTCTTCTTTCTTTATATCTGAGTTCCACTCAGACGGGGAAGACGTTGCCGCGATATCCAAAGCAATCGTTGTCGAAAAGACTGAGCCGGTTATTACGGTTTCGCAAGAGGAATCCATTCCGATTGCAGTAGAGGAAACGGAGGAATCAATAACAGAAGTAATACCTGAAATGTCCAGGGAAGATGTGGAACTGATCGCCCTTGTCACGATGGCGGAAGCCGAAGGCGAATGTGAGGAAGGAAAACGCCTTGTTATTGATACGGTACTTAACCGAGTGGATTCAGATTATTTTCCGGATACCGTATATGAGGTGATTTATCAGCCAAATCAGTTTTCATCCATGTGGAACGGACGAGTGGACAGATGTGAAGTCAGAGAGGATATTTGCGAGCTCGTCTATGAGGAATTGGAGTCGAGAACTAATTATGATGTTGTATTCTTCACGGCAGGAGAATACAGCGCATATGGTGTTCCGATGTTCCAGATTGGGAATCATTATTTTTCAAAGTATGAATAAGGAAGGAGAATCATTATGCGTAATCTTTTAGCATTTGTGTCTTATACGTTGGCGGCAATGTCTGGCATCTGCTTTGTTGGTGGAATCGCAATTCTGTCAACAGGAAGGGAGCATTGATATGGATGGCTTGGAGAACGTAATATCGGTACTGGATTATGTTCTGGATACCAAGAGAAAAAGACATATTATGGGAGGCATTCTGTTGAGTGTCTCTTTTCTTTTTGGCGGTTTAGCAATAACCGTAATGACAATCAGAAACGAGGAGGAAGAGGATGAGCAGTAAAGGAATGACTTTCCTTGCATTCATTGCCGGAGCAGGGATGGGTTCTGTATGCACATGGCAACTACTGAAACGGAAATATGAGTTGATTGCTCAGGAAGAAATCGATTCTGTGAAAGAGGCATATGCCACAAGAGAGAGTATAGAAAAAGCTGGAAAGAGTTTCGTAGAAGGCTTTCGAGACGGGCTTAAAGTAGCAGAAGACAGAACTCAGAAGGACGATGGTGATGTGGACTTCAAAAAGTATGCATCTATCATCCAGAAAGAGGGCTATACGGATTATTCCAGGAGTGTCGAGGAAAAGAAAGGAGAGGCGTTTGTGGAGAAGCCTTATGTCATTTCGCCAGAGGAATTCGGTGAATTCGAAGAATATGAAAAGATCAGCCTCACTTACTATGCAGACAAAGTTCTGGCTGATGAAAATGACGAAGAGGTAGACGATGTGGATGAAATTGTCGGCGAGGAATCCCTGAACCATTTTGGTGAATATGAGGATGACTCCGTATTTGTCCGAAACGACAGGTTAAAGTGTGATTATGAAATCCTGCTTGACCAGAGGAACTACTCGGATGTCGCAAAGACAATGCCGCATCGAGTGGAGGAATAATGACAAAGAACGAGCTTAATGATGTATATTTTGACTGGATGTATCAGCTTGTATTTGATGGGAGATATTCAAAGAAATTATCGTATCGGAAGCTTTTAAGAGAGCTGCATCGAATTGAATTTACATACAGCATTCCGATGGACGGAAATCGGGCGGAGGATGGAGTGGATTTAAGGTATCGGTTTGGTTATGAAAACGGATACAGCAGCTCCATGATCTCCGCCTATTTAGACAATCGGATGTGCAGTGTGTTGGAAATGATGATTGCGCTTGCGATTCGGTGTGAGGAACATATTATGGACGATCCGGACGTTGGAAACCGAACTGGACAGTGGTTCTGGAACATGATTGTCAATCTTGGTCTTGGCTCTATGAACGATTCCAAGTTTGACCGTGATTGTGTCGAGGACATTGTCCAGAGGTTTCTGGATCGGAAGTATAGCCGCAATGGTGACGGTGGGTTGTTTACCGTAAATCACAGTCGATACGATTTGAGGTCTGTTGAAATCTGGTATCAGATGTGCTGGTATTTGGACGAAAATACTTAGAAGGAGAGATTACTATGAGCCACAGCGAAGTGATGAAGTGGTTTGAAAACTATTTTCCTGATTATTCAGGTGATCGGATTGATGTATGGTTTCCAAATGGAAGAAACAGCATCCGTATCCGCCAGAAAAACGGTCAGGAATTTATATTCACTTATCATAGTCAGAAAGATTGGAGATTCGAGACAATTACCAGTTTTCTGAATGGAATGAAGGGAGGAAAAAAGTAAGATGTGTGAGGTTATGAATTATATTTTCGGAAGTCTCAGCAATTCGGAGACGGCAATCCGGTCCATTCGAAAATCCCTGAATAAACAGGCCCGTTATAACCGGAATTTAAGTACGTTGACTCTTATCATGACGGTTAATCTGGTTCTCCTGGAGCTGGATCATGTGGAGCAGAAAAAGAGAATTGAGAAACTGGAATCGACAATAGAGGAAATGAAGCGCGATAAAGGAGAGTAAAAAATGAGATGATCGACTTTTTGATGATTTCCACACGTAGTACAAAGCGTGGTGTAATTGAAATCTATCCGAAGTTCATTATTAAGAAAAGCTCCGATCTGATGATTCGAGGTGGTGACTTCTACGCTATCTGGATTGAGGAACGAGGTTTATGGTCTACGGACGAACAAGATGCTTTGCAACTCATTGACCGTGAACTGGATAGATACGCAGAAGAAAGCCGCCAGCGCTTTGACTCTGAAATTAAAGTTCTTCACATGTGGGATGCGGAATCAGGGATGATTGATTCCTGGCATAAATATTGTCAGAAACAAATGCGGGATTCTTTCCACATGCTGGACGACAAACTGATATTCTCCAACACGAAGACCGATAAAAAAGATTATGCCAGTAAAAAGCTGAAATATCCGCTTGAGGCTGGCGATTTGTCTGCTTACGACAAATTGATGTCTACTCTGTACTCGGAAACAGAAAGACAGAAGATAGAATGGGCGATCGGTTCTATTGTGTGCGGAGAATCAAAGAAACTGCAAAAATTTATGGTTCTTTATGGAGCTGCCGGAACAGGTAAATCCACAGTCCTTAATATCATTCAGCAGCTCTTTGAAGGATATTATTCGGTCTTTGACGCAAAAGCTCTTGGCTCATCCAGCAATTCATTCGCATTGGAGGCGTTCAAGAGCAATCCTCTTGTGGCGATTCAGCATGATGGCGATCTGTCGAGAATTGAAGACAATACCCGGTTAAACAGTTTGGTATCCCATGAGTTGATGACCGTGAATGAGAAGTTTAAATCAACCTATTCCAATCGGTTTAAATGTTTCCTATTTATGGGTACCAACAAGCCAGTGAAAATTACGGATGCAAAATCTGGTTTGATTCGACGACTGATTGATGTGTCTCCTTCAGGGAATAAGCTGAGTCCGAAGGAATACAAGGCAACCATGAAACAGATTGAATTCGAATTGGGACCAATCGCTTATCATTGTCAGGAGGTCTATCTAAATAATCCTGGTCTGTATGACGATTATATTCCCATTGCAATGCTGGGAGCTTCCAACGATTTCTATAACTTCATCATTGACTCCTACCATGTGTTCAAACGGGAAAATGGTACAACCTTGAAGGCTGCCTGGGAGATGTATAAGACCTACTGTGACGAGGCAAAAGTAGGCTACCCATTTTCTCAGAGAGTTTTTAAGGAAGAACTGAAGAATTATTTCCATGATTATAAAGAACGATTCAACATGGAGGACGGTTCGAGAGTACGAAGCTATTATATCGGATTCCGGACTGAAAAATTTGAAGAGGAAACCATTGTGGAAAAGCCGGAAGAGAAACCGTCATTATTGCAGTTTAACGCAACCAAATCTATTTTCGATCAGGTGTGCTCCGACTGTCCGGCGCAGTATGCAACCGACAAGGAGACGCCTTCCATGAAATGGGACAAGGTAAAAACGAAGTTGTCCGATTTGGACACTTCTAAAATCCATTATGTTAAAGTCCCGGAAAACCACATAGTAATCGACTTTGATATTCCGGATAAGGATGGGAACAAATCCTTCGAACGGAATGTGGAAGAAGCAAGCAAGTGGCCGGCGACTTATGCAGAGCTAAGTAAAAGCGGAAAGGGGGTTCATCTTCATTATATTTACACAGGAGATGTAAAAAAACTGAGTCGTATTTATGACGACCATATCGAAGTGAAAGTGTTCACAGGTAAAAGCTCATTACGAAGAAAACTTACGAAGTGTAATGATTTGCCTATCGCAACGATTAGCTCTGGTTTACCGACGAAAGGAGAAGACAAAATGGTAAATTTTGAAGCGATTAAAAGCGAGAAAGGGCTTAGAACACTGATTAAACGAAATCTGAATAAAGAAATTCATCCGGGTACTAAGCCTAGTATCGATTTTATCTACAAAATACTGGAGGACGCATATGCCAGCGATTTGAGTTACGATGTGACAGATATGCGGAACGCAGTTTTGGCATTTGCCGCAAACAGTACGCATCAAGCCGAATACTGTATCAAGCTGGTAAATAAGATGCAGTTTAAATCAGCAGACCCTTCCACAGCGGGGAGAAACGAAGAAGCAAAACTGGTCTTTTATGACATTGAGGTATTTCCGAACCTGTTCCTTGTAAACTGGAAAATCGAGGGTGAGGGAAAGCCGGTTGTCCGTATGATTAACCCGACGCCGACCGAGATTGAGGAATTGATGCGGTTCCGTCTGGTTGGGTTCAACTGCCGTCGATATGATAACCATATTCTGTATGCGAGACTCATGGGTTATACGAACGAGCAGCTCTATAACCTTTCGCAAAAGATTATCAGTGGAAGTCCCAATTGCTTCTTTGGAGAAGCCTACAATGTTTCCTATACGGATGTGTATGACTTTGCATCTGCCGGAAATAAAAAGAGCTTGAAGAAGCTGGAGATTGAGATGGGAATCCATCATCAGGAGCTTGGGCTTCCCTGGGATCAACCTGTTCCCGAAGAAATGTGGACCAAGGTTGCTGAATATTGTGATAACGATGTAATCGCAACCGAAGCGGCATTCCACTACCTGAAGGCGGACTGGACAGCTCGACAGATTCTGGCGGATTTGGCTGGCATGACAGTAAACGACACGACCAATACGCTGACCCAGAAGATTATATTTGGGAACGAGCGAAAACCACAGGATCAGTTCAATTACCGAAATCTGGCAGAGCCGGTACATTACCTTGATGAAGAAACCGAATCTTTCCTGGCTGAAGCGTGTCCCGAAATGATGGCACGAACCTATGGGGAAGAAGGAAGCCTCTTACCTTATTTTCCTGGATACAAGTATGAGAATGGAAAATCGACATATCGAGGAGAAGAGGTTGGAGAAGGCGGTTATGTCTATGCGGAACCCGGTATGTATGGAAATGTGGCATTGCTGGATATTTCTTCTATGCATCCGCACAGCGCAATCGCAGAAGTTCTGTTTGGTGTGAAATTTACGAGGGCCTTCCGTGATATTGTGGAAGGACGAGTCAGCATCAAGCACGAAGCCTGGGACGAAGTCAACCACATGCTGGACGGAAAGCTGACGCCGTATATCCAGAAAGTTATCGATGGAGAGATGACGGCAAAGGATTTGGCGAATGCTTTGAAGACAGCAATCAATTCGGTATATGGTCTGACTTCTGCCAACTTCGAGAATCCATTCCGTGATCCGAGAAACAAAGATAATATTGTAGCCAAACGAGGAGCTCTGTTCATGATCAACCTCAAGCACGAGGTGCAGGAACGGGGCTTTACTGTTGCCCACATTAAGACGGATTCCATCAAGATTCCAGATGCAACACCGGAAATTATCCAGTTTGTTATGGATTATGGGAAACGGTATGGATACACCTTTGAGCACGAGGCTACATACGACCGGATGTGCCTGGTAAATGACGCTGTCTATATCGCCAAGTATAAAGACGGAAAGTGGACGGCCACAGGAACTCAGTTCCAGATTCCTTATGTCTTCAAGAAGCTTTTCAGCGGAGAAGAGATTGTCTTTGAAGATATGTGCGAAACCAAGTCGGTAAGCAGCGCTTTATATTTGGACATGAACGAAGGACTTCCCGATGTGTCCGAATACGAAAAAGAATTTTCAAAAGCAGAGAGTGATTATCGTAAGGGATTGCTTTCCGACACGACGTTTGAAAAGACTTGCCAGTCGCTGAATCCAAAGATTGCAGAAGGCCACAATTATATTTTCATTGGACGAGTTGGACAGTTCTGTCCGATCAAATCTGGGGCTGGCGGCGGTCTGCTTATGCGTGAAAAAGACGGACGATATTATGCCGCTACTGGCTCAAAGGGGTATCGGTGGCTGGAATCTGAGATGGTGAAAGAACTCTCCAAAGAAGATTCTATTGACCGTTCTTATTATGACAAGCTTGTAGATGATGCAGTTGAAACCATATCCAAATACGGTGACTTCGAATGGTTTGTATCGGATGATCCTTATATTCCAAAGCCGAGGATGGAGGATTTTATGAACATCCCAGAAGACGCTGACGAAGAATTACCATTTAATTAAAGAAAAGGAGAAGTATCATGGCTTATAAAAACGTACCTAATATTGTTATTGAAAACGCTCGCATTATTTTTCGGAATTTCAGAGGAGAAGAATCTAAGTATAATCGGGCTGGTAATCGAAATTTTTGTGTTGTTATTGACGATCCAGAACAGGCTGAAAAGCTCTTAAATGATGGTTGGAACGTAAGAGTTTTACCACCGAGAGAGAAGGACGAAGAGCCAACCTATTATATCCAGGTGGCGGTCAGCTTTGAGAACATTCCGCCAAAGGTGGTTATGATTACAAGACGGAACAAGACACCTCTTGATGATGAGTCCATTTCTACTCTGGATTATGCGGAGATTCGCAATGTTGATTTGACGATTCGACCGTATTCTTGGGAAGTGAACGGTAAAACCGGCATCAAGGCTTATCTGAAAACGATGTATGTCACCATCGAAGAGGATGAATTTGCCGAGAAGTATGCAGAGGAAGAAGGTCCGGAAGAAATTCCGTTCCGCTGATAAGCGACGGATAGGGTGCCTGATATTGCCAGCAAGGTAAATGTCCTAAGGCTAGAGGAAACAGCCCTATATTTCTGAGAAAGGAGAAAAAGTATGGCATTTTGGAATCGGAAAAAGAAGCGAACCACAGCGAAACCGAAAATCAATGCTTCTGTTCCTAAACCAAAAGTAAACAGCGAAAAACAAGAATCAAGCATTCCGCCACAGCCTAAGAAAATGGACATACCAAAGCCGGATAAACTGCCGAAAAATGAGAATGTCAGGAAAGAGTTTCTAAAAGCTTTTCACCAGTTGACTTACCGGCACAGGCCATGGGATGTATGGCGGGATTTTATCATAATGTTTGCATGTTCTTTATCGAATCCGATGGATAAATCCCACTATGAAGAACGGGAAAAACGATATTTGAAGATTATCAAAAAATACAATAAGCAGGAGCAAAAATTGTTTCCGGAATTAGCTGCCTATGTGGTTATGGCTTTGGAAGATAATCCAGAGCAGGACTTCTTAGGCAGTGTTTTTATGGAATTGAATCTGGGTAACAAATCGACCAGTCAGTTCTTTACCCCCTATCATATCTGTGAGCTGATGGCAAAAGTAACGGAAGAAGATGTGGCGGCCATCGTAAAAGAAAAAGGCTATATCATGATTAACGATCCCTGCTGTGGTGCCGGGGCAACGCTGATTGCGGCAGTTAATGAGGCCAGAAAGCAATTGGAAAAGGTAAATCTGAACTTCCAGAATCATGTTCTGGTTGCTGCTCAGGATATTGATGAAACCGTTGCTTTGATGTGTTACATTCAGCTTTCTCTTCTTGGAGTAGCCGCATACATCAAGGTAGGCAACTCGCTTACCGAACCAATGTCTACGGACGATAACGGAGAGAACTATTGGTTTACCGTAATGTATTTTTCGGATGTGTGGGCTATGAGAAGATTGTTTCACAAGATATGAAAGGATGGGTAGTATGGTAAAGTCTGTACAATTAAGGAAAGAAGACTGTTATTGTGATTTGACCAAATTCTATGAAAATGTGGCTCGAAAAATACCGGCGGAGATAACGGATAAAACTTGTTTCGACTGTCGGAAAATTTGCGTCACAAAATCAGTCCAAGAAGCTCTATGGTCGTATTATCGTGACGAAAAAGAAAAGACCGACGAGCAGATTGCTACGATGTTGTTGGGATACGGGCCGAAGGCAAACTTGGAAGAACATGGTATTCTGGAATATCGGGCTGAGGTTGAAGATGGATTCATAGTATGTGAGGAGGGATAGACGTGAATGGCCGTTAAATTATATGACTACCAGATAGCAGCCGTTGAAAAAATGAGAAATGGCTGTATTCTGTGCGGCGGCGTTGGAAGCGGAAAGTCCAGAACAGCGTTGGCTTATTACTATCTTCAGAATGGAGGAAATCCAGATTGTTTGATGGGACTTGAGGATTATGTTGCGATGGACGATCCCCCAAAGGACTTATACATCATCACAACAGCCAGAAAGCGAGACACGATGGAATGGGAGGGTGATCTTTCGCCTTTCCTTCTTTCGGTTCACGAGGATGTTAATTTATATTCAAATCAGGTTATCGTGGATTCCTGGAATAATATCAAGAAGTATGCCGATGTGAAGGATGCTTTCTTTATATTTGACGAGCAGAGAGTAATAGGTTCCGGGGCTTGGGTGAAGGCATTCCTGAAAATCACCAAATCAAACCAATGGATTCTATTATCTGCAACTCCGGGAGATACCTGGCAGGATTATATTCCGGTATTCATTGCAAATGGGTTTTACAAAAATCGGACAGAATTCATCCAAGAACATGTGGTTTATAGTCGATTCAGTAAATACCCAAAGATTGACCGATATTTGAATACAGGAAGACTGATTCGACTCAGGAATCGAATCCTGGTAAACATGGATTTCAAGCGCCAGACGGTTTCTCATCACGAAGATGTGTTTGTCAAATATGATGTGGAAAAATACAGAGACGCTGGACGAACCAGATGGGACCCATTTAAAAACGAGCCGATTACAAATGCTGCTGGTCTTTGTTATATATGGCGAAAAATTGTAAATACGGATGAGTCACGGCAGATTGCCTTGATGGAGATTGTAGAGAAGCATCCGAGAGCCATTATATTTTACAACTTCGATTATGAACTGGAGCTTTTAAAGGGACTGTTTCAAATTTATGAGGACGATGGAGTTTTTGAAATTGCAGAGTGGAATGGCCATAAGCACCAGCCGATTCCGGAGTCAAAAAATTGGGTGTATCTTGTCCAATACAATGCCGGAGCCGAAGGCTGGAACTGCATCAAGACTGATACTATTATATTCTACTCTCAGAACTATTCCTATAAGATTATGAAACAATCTGCGGGTCGGATAGATAGGCTAAATACGCCGTTCAAGGATCTGTATTACTATCATTTGAAATCTCGGAGCGGGATTGATTTGGGGATCAGCAGGTCTTTGAAGGATAAAAAGGATTTCAACGAGACAAAGTTTGTAAAATGGTCTGGGAATACTCCATCGAAAACGGCAGCTTAGGTAGGTGAAAAGATTATGAACGAAGAATATTTGGAAGTGGATTTTAAAAAGTATTGCAAAACTTGTAAACATAAAGAATTGGGAGAGAAATTCGACCCATGTAATGAATGTCTGGATTATGGGTATAATCTCAATTCTCACAAACCTGTAATGTGGGAGGAAAAGAAAAAATGAGCTACCAATACGATCGATATTTGGCGCAGCATAAATCTAACGTTGAAGCAGGATTTCGCTGGTTACAGAAAAATCTCCCCGAGATCACGGAGGGCAGTGGTGCGGAGCATAATATCGTATTTGCACATGATCAATCTAAAACGGAGCCCGATGAATACGGCCCATATGATATTTACTTTTATGGAGGAAATCGCTCTTATGCGGTAGTTGAGGATTTTCGAAAAGCTTGGTTACTGCACATTCATCGAAACCCCCATCATTGGCAGTATTGGATACTGATTAACGATGATCCGGAAGAAGGCGAAATCGTTTTAGAGATGCCCTACTGCTATATTCTGGAGATGATTTGCGATTGGTGGTCCTTTAGTTGGTTTAAAGGAAACTTGCTGGAAATTTTCTCCTGGTATGAAGAACACAAAAATTATATAAAGCTGCATCCCAATACGAGAAAATTGGTGGAGGATATTTTATCCCGTATCCAAAATAAGCTTGGGGAGGTAATGGCGAATGAAATCAACAGATAGCGTGATTGTGAGTTGGGATTTTTCCCATGGAAAAGACGTTGGTGTTCTGATTGTCGGAAAACAGGAGAAAGGAAAAGTCGAAATCATCAACGCCTATCAGGGAGAAGAAGCCAAAGCACTTTATCAAAAGTTGGTATTCCCTAAATCAAAGAAGACCAGCTTTAGCAAGGAGAAAACCACATGAAGCAACCGAAAAAATTAACCAGAGAGCAAAAAGAATGTTTGTCAGCTCATTATCTTAATTGTAAAGACTGGATGCTGGTTGAAGAGACCGAATTCTATTACCGCATCATTAACAAAAATACGGGTGTGATAAAGAGTGTAGATAAATTTAGAAGAATAAGGAGGAGAAAACGAGATGTCGGATATTCTGGTAGTTAAAGTAAATATGTTTTGTCGTTCCAGAGAGTTGAACGATATTCGTCGATACATACTTTCCCAAATAGAAAATGGAAAGGTTGTTGTGTTACCTGCTTATTGCGATGCGCAGATTGTTCCGGATGATATTGAAATTCGAGTTGAAGATCTCTTCGGAGATAAAAGCAAAGGAGACCATCACTATGGAAATTCTTCCACCCAAATATCAAAAGTATAGAATGTTTCCTCAATTACAACAAAATGATGAAAACGAGCAGATGCAGAAAGCGCTGGAATTTTCTGGCGAGCTGCTCATTCTTCAGGCAAGACTATATCCTATTCCAAACTTTGAGTATATTTGGCCGGATGGATTACCGTTATCAAAAATATAGAATTTAAAAGGAGAAAAAGAGTATGGATCTTAAATCAGTAAAAATCATTGCGGTAGATTTTGATGGAACTTTATGTGAGAACAAATGGCCGGAAATCGGCACAGCAAATGAAGAGTTGATAGAATATCTTCGTGATCGACAGAAAAACGGAGATAAGCTGATTCTTTGGACTTGTCGTGTGGACGATATGCTCAGAAAAGCCGTTGAATGGTGTAAAGAAAAAGAACTGGTGTTTGATGCGGTCAATGAGAATCTTCCGGAGATCGTCGAGAACTTTGGCTCCGATACCAGAAAGATATTTGCCAATGAGTACATAGATGATCGGAATACCTGGCCTCTGGAGGACGGAGTAGCTGACGTTCTTTATTTGTGTGATGGTAAAAGATGTGGAGATACTTGTTCTGGTACGGAATGCAAGCATACATCCGATATAACTTATGCGAAGAATTTCGTAAAGAGTGACAATGGCTCCTACTGGGAGAAAGAAGCTGGATCTGCAACCAAAGATTCTGATTCTCATGAGAAATCCAATATGGAACTGTGGGCGGAAAGGGAAGTGGAAATTGCCTGCAAGCACGAAGCGCCTGATCGGAAACCAGGAGAATGGGATTACGGATGTGCTTGCTACGAAAGTGCATTAAAGGCATTCCAGAGTCTTTGTGAAGATGGTCACAGCGGATTTAGCATCAGCATGACAAAGTTTATCTTAAACCGATTGATTGAAGGAAAGCCGCTCACTTCTATCGAAGACACAGAAGATGCCTGGAGCGATATTTCTGATCGAAGTGGTCTTCGTGGAGAGATTGCGAATTACCAGAGCCGGCGGATGAGTTCTCTCTTTAAATATGTATATGCTGACGGCTCTGTTAAATACAGAGATGTCAACCGTTTCTGTGGTGTGAACTTGGATAATCCAGATGTATTCTACCACAGCGGCTTGATAGATCGAGTAATGGAAGAAAAATTCCCGATTACCATGCCGTATTTTCCGGAGAGCAAACCGTTCCGTGTGTATTGCGAGGAGTTTCTTACCGATCGAAAAAATGGTGACTTCGATACGGTTGGGATTCTCTATGTGATTAAGCCAGATGGCGAACGTGTAGAGATTAACCGTTATTTCAAAGAAGGCGAAAAGGACTTTATTGAGATTGCTTCCTGCGAGTATGAGATGCGCCGAAAGATGTATCATGAGCTTCTGGAGAATCTGAAAAAGGAGCAGAAAAAAGACTGTCACGGTTGCTTCGAAGCTGCGGATAACAGTTGCAAAGACTGTATGGAGGAAGAACAGCATGAATCGGAATAGATTTATCCAAGGATTAAAAAGTAATATCCAACTTTCCGAAAAAGAGAGGAAGCGGATTATTCGGAGAAGCCTTCAGAAATACCCATGGAAAACAAAATGTACGGTGGCAATGGAGGAATTTGCAGAGCTTCAGCAGCAGATCAGTAAACAGGTTCGTGGCTACGGAGATAGAATTGGACTCTTGGAAGAGATGGCAGACGCTTATATTTGTCTGAACTTCCTGGAGTCCATTTTCGATATTAGGTCAGAAGATTTGCAGAAGGCTATTGATGTGAAGCTGGAACGGGAAAGGAGAAATTGCCAATAATGGGATTATCAAAACTTTCAGAAGAATGTAAAAATTGCCCGTTTGTCGAGAAGTGTAAAAACAAGCGAATGGAAGCATTGGCATATATGACTGAACCGCAAGTTTTAGCAAATGCGGCAGGTCCAAGTTCTGAAAACTTAGCAGCACCTTTATTACGAGAAACCGTGACAATCATGATAAATGGTACGCCAACCCAGGTTTATAAAGACGAAATAGAAAAACAGCTCTATTCCCAATTATATTCAGGATTAGGCTTGAAATTTGGGAGTTAAAAAGGAGAAAAATAATGAACGATTCCATAGTGCCTGGAGTGGTGTATATCCATGTTGGCAATGAAATTCAAAAACTCTGTGAAACGAGTGATATTCATATAGAGACATTGGCAAACGTTCCAGTTTCTTGTGATCTGCCCAAATTAACAGAAATGGAAACATCTGCATCGTTTGAAATGGTAACAAAAATAAGCGAAGAAGCATTCTTAATCCTTTCTGGAATATTTGATTTGTCGTTAAAACTTTGTCCAGACAATCGAGTACGTCACTTGGTTTTACATGCCAAAAAGAAACGAACCAGAAAAAAGAACCTTCATAGAATTTTTCGAATGTTAGAAAAGGAGAAAATTTATGAATGAAAATTGTTTAAGTCCTTTACCGCAGTATCATATCGATAGAGATAAGCTATGCGAGATTGTAAAAGAAACCATCGGCTACGATAGACTTATGGATGCGTTCTGCTATGGAATCGTCGTTTGTGATGGGTTTGCTTGGTTTTCCAACTCAGACGAGTATTATATTATCCATTTGGAAAGCGGCATGATGGTAAACTGGTATAAACATCTCGGAAGGACAAACACTTGCTCGCAGAAAGATAGAACCATTGATGATTATTACGAGTTCTTCAGATTATTCAAAGAAGAATTGGACTATTTTGAGAGGAGAATGCAATAATGATTAAAATTGAAAACGTAGAGGTTATGGGATGGGAGCACGCTATTCGTGGAATGCGGAATCCCATGAATAGTTGGGAGAGAGCCGATAGCGGAATCTGCAAAGGTGGGGAGAGTGGTATTGGGTGTGAGAACTGTGCCAATTACGATTCCTGTGAGCATACATACGATCATTCTTGGCAGCTTGGAAAAGCAGATCACGATTTGATGATGCGGCTTTCGGCCGGTGGATCGACTCATGCAAAGTATCGGAGAATGATAATCGTCTATGCAGATATTACAGCTCCGCTCTATTGGTGGAAAGAGTTTGATACATATAAAGTAGGTACGGTTGCGAATTCTTGCTCGACAATGCATAAGATTGCGGAAAAAGCTTTCATGGTCGAGGATTTTAGCATAGAACATCTGATGTCTGCGGCGGACGATAATGATTGTCCATTGCTACAAGATCCAAATGATCCATACAATGCGTTCAGCCCACAAAATATTTTTATGCTGACGTTAAGAATGTTAAATGCTTGTAGGGCGAAATATCTGGAAACAAAAGATAAAGATCATTGGTGGCAGATGATTCAGATTCTTCCATCTTCCTATAACCAGAAACGAACGGTTATGCTGAATTACGAAGTGCTGGCCGGCATCTATCCTATGCGGAAAAAACATAAGCTTGATGAGTGGGTGGAATTCTGCAAGTGGATTAAAACACTACCATATTCGGAGATTATTATTGGAGAAAGAGTTAAATTATATGCTGACGGGAAGGAGATAAATCTATGAATTTAGTTGGAACCATTAAATCGATGATAGACGACGGCTATACAATTAGCTTTTCCAAAGCGGATCTTCTCATGGACGGCATTTATATTACCATTAAAAAAGATGGAATCAACGCTAGGCAAGTTATTCCAGAAGACGAATTGGAATCGCTGAATTTATCGACCGATGAATTATTTGTAACTGTTATCAAGCATTTGAAAGAGAGGTACTATTTATGATTTTTATTGAAACTTTGATTTGTATTTTACTGGCATATTTCTGCTTGTATGCGTTAATCGCTCGGATATGCAAATGTATTGAGCATTGTGCTTCGGCCAAAGGATACGCGAAGTTGGAAAAGGCAAAAATCCTCGACAAAGAGCAGAATAAAGGAGAGTAACTATGTGGAGCCGAAAACTGATAAAAAATAAAATCTATGCTGTCCTGATTGTCTTGATTGGAGCGTTGTCAGTCCCGATTGAATGGGACGCAACGTTCTTTTTATTTTCCCTGATTATGGGAATACCGATGTTCTTTGCGAAAACGAACTGGATTTATGAAGGGGATGAGGACGATGGGACGAGCCGAGAGGAGACGTGCTCAGAAATTAGAGCAGAAAGCAAAGACCGCTACATACAATCTCACGAAAGCGCAGCTCGATGCGGCCGTCCGTGAAC
>ENA-ORNG01000987-ORNG01000987.1-human-gut-metagenome-genome-assembly--contig:-NODE-987-length-22189-cov-3.807039_pt1 | contig 22189 bp, 31 predicted proteins | sample MGYA00242113_ERZ509018 | MGnify/ENA primary metagenome ERZ509018 (study PRJEB26280, sample SAMEA2338711) | human gut metagenome | biome: human gut; feature: human-associated habitat; material: faeces... | reverse complement strand
TAGCTATGACTCGTTACATCAAACGTGGTGGTAAAGTTTGGATTAAAATTTTCCCGGACAAACCAGTAACTACAAAACCTGCTGAAACACGTATGGGTTCCGGTAAAGGATCTCTTGAATATTGGGTAGCAGTTGTTAAGCCGGGCCGTGTAATGTTCGAAATTGCCGGTGTGCCTGAAGAAGTTGCCAGAGAGGCTCTTCGTCTTGCAACTCATAAGCTTCCTGTAAAATGCAAAGTTGTTTCTCGCGAAGACTTAGAAGGCGGTGATAACAGTGAAAATTAATGTATATGTAGAAGATTTAAAAAAGAAATCAGCTGCAGAATTAAATAACGAATTAGTAGCTGCTAAAAAGGAACTTTTCAACCTGAGATTCCAGAACGCAACAAATCAGTTGGATAACACAAGCAGAATCAAAGAGGTTCGCAGAAATATTGCCAGAATTCAGACTGTTATCTCTGAAAAGGCAAACGCTGAACAGTAATCTGGAAAGGAGGAATTTGTCGTGGAAAGAAACCTTAGAAAAGTAAGAGTTGGAAAAGTAGTCAGCAATAAGATGGATAAGACAATCGTTGTTGCTATTGAAGACCGTGTAAAACATCCTCTTTATAAGAAGATTGTTAATAGAACTTATAAATTAAAAGCTCACGATGAAGCAAATGAATGTAACATTGGTGACAGAGTAAAAGTGATGGAAACAAGACCGTTATCCAAAGATAAGAGATGGAGACTTGTGGAAATCGTTGAAAAAGCTAAATAATTGGTTTTTGATAAGGAGGTAACGTCATGATTCAACAGGAGACTAGACTTCGTGTTGCTGACAATACAGGTGCAAAAGAATTACTCTGCATCCGCGTATTAGGTGGTTCAACAAGAAGATATGCGAATATCGGTGACATTATCGTTGCTTCGGTCAAAGATGCAACACCAGGCGGAGTTGTAAAGAAGGGCGATGTTGTCAAAGCCGTTGTAGTTCGTACTGTAAAAGGTGCTCGTCGTAAAGACGGTTCATATATCAGATTCGACGAAAATGCTGCAGTTATCATTAAAGATGATATGAATCCAAAGGGAACTCGTATTTTTGGACCTGTAGCCAGAGAGCTGAGAGAGAAACAGTTTATGAAGATTGTTTCCCTGGCACCAGAAGTACTTTAAGGAGGCGCCAACAATGATGAAGATTAAAAGAGATGACCTTGTAAAGGTAATCGCAGGTAAAGATAAAGGTAAAGAAGGCAAAGTTATTGCTGTCAATCATAAAAAAGGCACTGTTCTTGTAGAAGGTGTAAATATGGTTACAAAACATACAAAACCATCTGCTCAGAACCAGGCCGGCGGCATCGTTACTCAGGAAGCTCCGATTGATGCATCCAACGTTATGTATGTTTACAAGGGAAAAACAACACGTATCGGTTTTGCTGAAAAAGACGGCAAAAAGGTTCGTGTAGCTAAACAGTGTAACGGTGAAGTTATTGACTAATTGAGAAGGGAGGTTATTCGCGGTGAGTAGATTAAAAGATATGTATTACAATGAAATCGTTCCGGCAATGGTTTCAAAGTTTGGATATAAAAATGTCATGCAGGTACCGAAACTTGACAAGATCGTTTTAAACATGGGCGTTGGCGAAGCTAAAGATAACGCTAAGGTTTTGGAATCTGCAGTTAAGGATATGGAAATTATTGCAGGTCAGAAGGTTATCACGACCAAAGCAAAAAATTCCGTTGCCAATTTCAAAATCAGAGAGGGTATGGCGATTGGCTGTAAGACAACTCTGAGAGGCGAAAAAATGTATGAATTCGCAGACCGTCTCATCAACCTTGCGCTGCCACGTGTACGTGACTTCAGAGGTGTAAATCCGGATGCGTTTGACGGAAGAGGTAACTACGCTTTAGGTATTAAAGAACAATTAATCTTCCCTGAAATCGAGTATGACAAAGTTGACAAAGTAAGAGGCATGGATGTAATCTTCGTTACAACAGCCCATACAGATGAAGAAGCTCGTGAATTATTAAGATTATTTGGTATGCCATTTAAAAAGTAGTTAGGAGGGAAATCCATGGCTAAAACAGCGATGAAAATTAAACAGCAGCGCCCACAGAAATTCTCTACCAGAGAATACAATCGCTGCAGAATCTGCGGACGTCCACATGCTTATTTAAGAAAATATGGCATTTGCAGAATTTGTTTCCGTGAATTAGCATATAAAGGTGAAATTCCAGGAGTTACAAAATCAAGCTGGTAGGAATAAGTGAAAGGAGGAACTTATCATGTCAATGAGCGATCCAATTGCAGATATGCTTACAAGAATCCGTAACGCAAACACTGCGAAACATGATACTGTCGATGTTCCGGCATCCAAGATGAAGGAATCCATCGCTAAAATTCTTTTAGATGAAGGATATATTAAAGGCTACGAAATCATTGAAGATGGAATAGCAAAAACGATTAAAATTACCCTGAAATATGGTGCAGATAAAAACCAGAAGACCATCAGCGGAATCAAGAGAATCTCCAAACCAGGTCTTCGTGTATACGCTGGCAAAGACGAACTGCCAAAGGTTCTTGGCGGACTTGGTGTTGCCATCATCTCCACAAACAAAGGCGTTGTAACGGACAAAGAAGCCCGCGCCATGAACGTAGGCGGCGAAGTCATCGCTTTTGTGTGGTGACCGGAAGCACTTAATGAGAACAAGCTTCAGCGCAGCTTGAACTTAGTTGAGGGAACATCCCCTATATTCACCTCTTTAGTGGAGGCGAAGATACCCGTTCTGCTTCGGCGGAACCGGAGCGTCTCTCTCCGGGGAGACTTTAAGCCCTGCTGTCAGGGGTGAATCGGCAGCGAACTGAAAACAGAAGGGGTACGGCCCCTTCCGAGAATTTAAGTTAGGAGGAAAAAGGCATGTCACGTATCGGTAGATTGCCAATCGCAATTCCTGCAGGCGTTACTGTAGAAATCGCAGAAAACAACAAGGTTACTGTTAAAGGACCAAAAGGAACTCTTGAAAGAGAATTACCTGTTGAAATGAAAATCGAAAAAGATGGAGATTCCATCGTTGTTTCCAGACCAAACGAGTTAAAGAGAATGAAATCTTTACATGGTCTGACCCGTACATTGATCAACAACATGGTGATCGGTGTTACAGAAGGTTATAAAAAAGAACTTGAAGTAAACGGTGTTGGTTACAGAGCTCAGAAACAGGGCAAGACACTTGTTTTATCTTTAGGCTACTCCCATCCGGTAGAAATGGTTGACCCGGAAGGTGTTGAGACCACATTGGATGGCCAGAACAAAATTATCGTTTCTGGTATTGATAAAGAAAAAGTTGGCCAGTACGCTGCTGAAATCAGAGATAAGAGAAGACCTGAGCCATATAAGGGCAAAGGTATCAAGTATGCTGATGAAGTCATCCGGCGTAAAGTTGGTAAGACTGGTAAGAAATAATTAAGGAGGATAGCGAAAGATGGTTAAGAAAGATTCAAGAAAAGAAGTTCGAGTTAAAAAACATAAAAGACTGCGTAACCGTTTCTCTGGCACTGCCCAGCGTCCTCGTTTAGCTGTATTCCGAAGCAACAACCATATTTATGCACAGATCATTGACGATACTGTAGGCAATACACTGGCAGCAGCTTCCACAGTTGAAAAAGAAATCAAAGCTGGTCTTGAAAAGACGAATGATGTTGCAGCCGCAAGCGCTGTAGGTACAGCAATTGCAAAAAAGGCTTTAGATAAAGGCATTACTGAAGTCGTATTTGACAGAGGCGGATTTATTTATCAGGGTAAAATTAAAGCTTTAGCTGAAGCAGCTAGAGAAGCTGGATTACAGTTCTAGCAGGGAGGAGAACAGATGAAACGTACAATTATTGATGCTAGCCAATTAGAGTTAACAGAAAAAGTAGTATCAATTAAACGTGTCACAAAGGTTGTTAAAGGTGGACGTAACATGCGTTTTGCCGCTTTAGTTGTTGTAGGCGACGGCAATGGACACGTTGGTGCTGGCTTAGGAAAAGCAACTGAAATTCCTGAAGCAATCCGTAAAGGAAAAGAAGATGCTATAAAGAAACTTATTGAAGTTCCGTTGGATGAAAACAAGAGTGTTCCACATGATTTCCAGGGCAAATTCGGCAGCGCAAGCGTACTGCTGAAAAGAGCTCCTGAAGGTACTGGTATCATCGCCGGCGGTCCGGCCCGTGCCGTGCTTGAATTGGCTGGATACAAAAACATCCGTACAAAATCTTTAGGTTCCAATAATAAACAGAATGTCGTACTTGCCACAATTGAAGGATTGGGAGCCTTAACGACTCCGGAAGAAGTTGCTAAGAAACGTGGAAAATCTGTTGAAGAAATCTTGGCATAGGAGGAGGAGTATAAAATGGCAGATAAATTAAAGATTACTTTAGTTAAATCTACAATTGGTGCAATTCCTAAACATAAAAAAACTGTTGAAGCTTTAGGTTTGAAGAAACTCAACAAAACGGTTGAGCTTCCGGATAACGCATGTACCAGAGGTATGGTAAAGCAGGTAAAACACTTAGTGAAAGTAGAAGAAATCTAATAGACAGTGAGGAGGTGCACGTATGAATTTATCAGAATTAAGACCGGCAGAAGGTTCAAAACACAGCGATAACTTCAGAAGAGGCCGTGGACACGGTTCAGGAAACGGTAAGACAGCTGGTAAAGGTCATAAAGGTCAGAAAGCTCGTTCCGGAGCGCCAAGACCAGGCTTTGAAGGCGGTCAGATGCCATTATACAGAAGATTGCCTAAGAGAGGTTTCACAAACAGAAATTCTCTGGAAATCGTAGCCATTAACGTTGATGTATTAAATCGTTTTGATAATGACGCAGAAGTTACTGTTGAAACATTAGTTGAAGCAGGTATCATCAAAAATCCTAAGGATGGCGTAAAGATTCTTGGCAATGGCGAACTTACAAAAAAATTAACAGTAAAAGTTAATGCTTGCAGTGCAGGCGCCGAGGAAAAAATTAAAGCTTTAGGTGGAACAGTAGAGGTGATCTAATGCTTACAACCTTAAGGAATGCTTTTAAGATTAAAGAAATCCGCGGGAAGATCCTGTTCACATTTTTAATATTGGTTGTCGTGAGATTGGGAGCTCAGCTTCCAATCCCAGGCGTCAGCCGGGATGTGTTTACAGCCTGGTTTGCATCCCAAACCAGCGGGGCTTTCAATTTCTTTGATCAGATGACCGGCGGCTCTTTTACTCAGATGTCCATATTTGCGCTGAGTATTACACCGTATATTACATCTTCCATTATTATGCAGTTGATGACCATCGCCATTCCAAAACTGGAGGAGATGCAGAAGGACGGCGAAGATGGAAGAAAGAAAATTCGAGAATATACAAGATATGTAACCATTGCTCTGGCGTTGATTGAAGGCCTTGCAATGGGTATTAATCTTTATCGGGGCGGCAATCTGATGCACAATAATGTATTGGATGTTGTCATGGTAATGGCTGCTTTGACAGCGGGTTCATCCCTTTTAATGTGGATGGGCGAACAGATTACAGACAAAGGCGTGGGCAACGGTATTTCCATTATCCTTTTAATCAATATTATTTCTACAATCCCAAATGATTTTAAGCTTTTATATGATAAATTTATCAGCGGAAATAATATTGTCAAAGCGGGTATCGCAGCCCTCATTATTCTTGCAGTTATTCTGTTCATCGTTGTATTTATTATTTATCTGCAGGACGGCGAACGCCGGATTCCTGTACAGTATTCAAAGAAAGTGGTTGGGCGTAAGATGGTTGGCGGAAGCACTTCAAGTATTCCGCTGAAGGTAAACACGGCAGGTGTTATGCCGATTATCTTTGCATCTTCAATTATGTCCCTGCCGGGAATCATCGTTGGATTCCTTGGCAAAAATCCAGGCGGCATTCCAGGAACCATCCTGGCTGTCCTGAGCAGTTCCAACTGGTGTAAGCCGTCACAGCCGGTATACTCGATTGGCTTGCTCATTTATATTCTTTTAGTCGTATTCTTTGCATATTTTTATACGTCTATTACCTTCAATCCGTTGGAGGTTGCGGATAATATGAAAAAGCAGGGCGGCTTTATTCCAGGTATTCGGCCTGGAAAGCCTACTTCAGAATATTTAAATAAGATTTTAAATAATGTTATTTTTATTGGCGCGGTAGGTTTAATTATAATCGCTTTTATCCCGATTCTTTTCGCAGGGGTATTTGGCGTTAATGTTTCCTTTGGCGGAACATCCCTCATCATCGTTGTGGGTGTTGTACTGGAAACATTAAAACAGATTGAGTCCTTAATGCTTGTAAGACATTATAAAGGATTTTTAAATGACTGACAGGTCTGATTTTTCGCGGTAAGCAAAAAGCCATATGGGGATATTTCATGCCTGTATGGCGCTGCCCGCGAACGTATATATTATAATATTTATGAATCATCAGAAGTTGTTGGACATATGTTTGGAGGCAAATTATGAAAATAATTATGTTAGGTGCACCTGGTGCCGGAAAAGGTACACAGGCAAAAAAGATTGCCGATTTGTGCAAAGTTCCACATATATCAACTGGAGATATTTTCAGAGCTAATATTAAAGAAGGAACGGAACTTGGAAAGAAAGCAAAAACATACATGGATGCTGGAGACTTGGTTCCGGATGAATTAGTTTGTGATCTCGTTGTTGATCGAATTCAACAAGATGACTGTACCGAAGGGTTTATTTTGGATGGCTTCCCTAGAACAATTCCTCAAGCGGAAGCGTTGACAAATGCCCTGAATGCTATCGAACAAAAGATGGAATATGCGTTAAATATCGATGTTCCAGATGAAAATATAATTCATAGGATGGCCGGCCGCAGAGCATGTGTTGGATGTGGAGCTACGTATCATGTAGAATTTAATCCGCCAAAAACTGCCGATGTATGCGACGTATGCGGTGATGCGCTTATCCTCAGAGATGATGATAAACCAGAAACGGTAACAAATCGTCTGAACGTTTATCACGAGCAGACAAAACCATTGATCGATTACTACGAGAAGCAGGGGATTGTGCATACGATTGACGGTACTCAGACAATGGATGAGGTGTTTAGTGATATTCGTAAAATTTTGGGAGTATAAATATGTCAGTTACAATTAAGTCAGGACATGAGATTGAATTGATGCGGGAGGCTGGAAGGCTTTTGGCCATCATGCATGAGGAGCTTCAGAAAGAAATTAAGCCGGGAATATCTACATGGGATATTAATCATCTCGCAGACACAATTATACGGGATTTCGGATGTGTTCCAAATTTTCTGAATTATAATGGTTTTCCGGCAACAATATGTACATCCATCAACGACGAGGTTGTCCATGGTATTCCTTCAAAAAAACGGATTCTGCAGGAAGGCGACATTATCAGTCTGGACTGTGGATTGATTTATAAAGGATATCATTCGGACGCAGCGCGGACATGGGGCGTCGGAGAAATTTCCAAAGAAGCACAGAGACTTATCGATGTAACAAAACAAAGTTTCTTTGAAGGTATAAAATTTGCCAAAGACGGAAATCATCTCTATGAGATTTCTAAGGCGATTCAGGATTATGCAGAAGGTTTTGGCTATTCCATCGTTCGGGATTTGGTCGGACACGGCATAGGAACTCACCTGCATGAAGATCCGCAGATACCGAATTTTAAGCCAAGAGGCAGAGGCTTGAAGCTCCAGGCGGGTATGACACTTGCAATTGAGCCGATGATTAATGAAGGCGTCTATGATGTCGAATGGCTGGATGATGACTGGACGGTAGTAACCGCAGATGGGAAGCTGTCGGCACATTATGAAAATACCATTTTGGTTACAAAAGATGAATGTGAAATCTTAACATTGAGGTAATTAAAATGGCAAAAAAAAGAGATGTGAATCGGTTCCGGGCAGGGCAGATGGCCCTGTCAGATGCGGGGCATGACCGGGGAAAGCTGTATGTGATTCTTGAGGTGCAGGGGGAATCGGTCTTGGTTGCGGATGGTCTTAACAAGACAGTGGAGAAGCCAAAGAAAAAAAATATTCGTCATGTACGCCGGATGAATTACATAGACCCGGAGATCGATGCCAGGCTAAACGGTGAATGTCCATTAAATAATGAAGATATTTTAAAAGCCATTCAGCTTTTTGAAGCGAAATGTAAGGTAATAGGAGGCTAATATGTCAAAAGCAGATGTTATTGAAGTCGAAGGAACTGTTGTTGAAAAACTGCCAAACGCGATGTTTCAGGTAGAACTGGAAAACGGTCACCGGGTGTTGGCCCACATCAGCGGAAAACTTCGGATGAATTTTATTCGAATTTTACCAGGTGATAAAGTAACCATCGAGTTATCTCCTTATGATTTGACAAAAGGAAGAATAATCTGGAGAGACAAGTAAAAAATTCTTGACTTGTCATATTGTAGGATGTTATAATCGTTCGTGAACGTTTTGAAAGGAGAGATTTCTAATGAAGGTAAGATCATCAGTAAAGCCTATCTGCGAAAAATGCAAAGTCATTAAGAGAAAAGGCAGTATCCGGGTTATCTGTGAAAATCCTAAACACAAACAGAGACAGGGCTAATATAAATTAGGCTTGTGTTTTGTGTTGTAAAATGTTTTTTCTGGCGTTGGGTCAGAAAGAAAATATGCGGCTGCAGTGATGAAACACCTGGATGTGTTGTAGTCACTATTAAATAAATAGAATTTTTTTAAGAGCAGGGCCTAAGCCTGCCTATTGTCATGTCTTTTAGTCAAGGAGACAGGCAAGAGTAAATATTGAATAAAAATAAGAAAGAACCAGTGGAGGTGTAATTACATGGCTCGTATCAGTGGTGTAGATTTACCAAGAGAGAAGCGTGTCGAAATCGGCCTTACTTATGTCTACGGAATCGGTAGAGTAAGTTCAAATCGTATCCTTAAAGAAGCTAATGTTAATCCAGATACACGTGTAAGAGATTTAACAGACGAAGAGGTAGCCAGAATCAATGCTGTTGTTAACGAAACTCAGACAGTTGAAGGTGATTTGCGTCGTGAAATCGCTATGAATATTAAGAGATTACAGGAAATCGGATGCTATAGAGGTATCCGTCACAGAAAAGGTCTTCCGGTTCGTGGTCAGAAGACAAAAACAAACGCAAGAACTCGTAAAGGTCCTAAGAGAACAGTAGCAAATAAGAAGAAATAAGTAACCTAATAGGAGGTTTGGTTCAATGGCTAAAAAAGTTACAAAAAAAGTGACTAAAAGACGTGTTAAAAAGAACGTTGAGCGTGGACAGGCACATATTCAGTCATCTTTTAATAATACAATTGTTACATTAACAGATTCCGAAGGAAACGCCCTTTCCTGGGCAAGCGCTGGTGGTCTTGGATTCAGAGGCTCCAGAAAGTCCACACCATATGCTGCACAGATGGCAGCTGAGACAGCGGCAAAGGCTGCGTCTATTTATGGTTTAAAATCCGTTGAAGTTATGGTAAAAGGTCCTGGCTCAGGTCGTGAAGCTGCAATCCGTGCACTGCAGGCTTGTGGTATCGAAGTGACCAGCATCAGAGACGTGACACCGGTTCCACATAACGGATGTCGCCCACCAAAAAGAAGAAGAGTCTAATAGGAGGTTAAGTTAGATATGGCTAGAGATATGGTTCCAGTATTGAAGAGATGTAGAAGTCTTGGTCTCGACCCAATTTATCTGGGTGTTGATAAAAAATCTAATAGACAGTCTATTAGAGGAAATAGAAAAAAGAGCGAGTATGGACAGCAGCTTACTGAAAAACAGAAAGCAAAGTTCATCTATGGCGTTCTTGAAAAACCTTTCAGAAACTATTTTGCAAAAGCCAGCAAGATGAAAGGTACATCCGGTGAAAACCTGATGATCTTACTTGAAAGCAGACTGGATAATGTTATTTTCCGTCTTGGCTTTGCAAGAACTCGTAAAGAAGCTAGACAGATTGTTGGACATAAGCATGTTTTGGTTAATGGAAAACGTGTAAATATTCCGTCTTATCAGGTGAAAGTTGGAGACACCGTGGAGATCCGTGAGAAATCCAAAGGTTCCCAGAGATATAAAGATATTTTAGAAGTAACAGGAGCAAGAATTGTTCCGGAATGGCTTGAAGCTGATCAGGAAGCTCTTTCCGGTACTGTTAAAGCGCTTCCTACCAGAGAACAGATTGATGTTCCGGTAAATGAAATGCTTATCGTCGAATTGTATTCTAAATAATAGCTTATTAAGCTAGAGTGTTACCCTCAAAGAAACCTAACCCATTAAAGGAGGGCTAATAATAGTGTTTGATTTTGAAAAACCGAAAATTGAGATTGCAGAGATTTCTGAAGATAATAAATACGGACGTTTTGTTGTTGAACCTCTGGAAAGAGGCTATGGCATTACGCTTGGAAATTCACTGAGAAGAATTATGCTTTCATCTCTGCCGGGTTCTGCTGTGAGCCAGGTAAAGATTGAGGGTGTTGTTCATGAGTTTAGTGCGATTCCAGGGGTAAAGGAAGACGTTACGGAAATTATTATGAACATTAAGAGTCTGTCAATCAAGAATACAAGCGCATCATCCGAGCCTAAAACTGCTTACATTGAGTACGAGGGCGAGGGTGTTGTAACGGCAGCAGATATTCAGGTGGATCCAGACATTGAAATCTTGAATAAGGATCAGGTCATCGCCACCTTAAGCGGCGGTACAGACTGCAAATTGTATATGGAATTAACCATTACAAAAGGCCGTGGTTACGTAAGTTCCGATAAAAACAAAAACGACGATCTGCCAATCGGTGTTATTCCGGTAGATTCTATTTACACACCTGTAGAAAGAGTCAACATGAACGTGGAGAATACCCGCGTCGGTCAGATTACCGATTTTGATAAGCTTACGCTGGATGTATTTACAAACGGTACATTGGGACCAGATGAGGCTGTAAGTCTGGCGGCAAAAGTTTTAAGCGAACATTTAAATCTTTTCATTGACCTTTCTGAAAATGCTAAAACCGCAGAGGTTATGGTAGAAAAAGAGGATAATGAAAAAGAAAAAGTTCTTGAAATGAATATTGATGAATTAGAGTTGTCTGTTCGTTCCTATAACTGCCTGAAGAGAGCAGGTATTAATACGGTGGAAGAGCTGACGAACAGAACTGCAGAGGATATGATGAAGGTTCGTAATCTTGGACGTAAATCTTTGGAAGAAGTTCTTGCCAAACTGAAAGAACTGGGCCTTCAGTTAAATCCTAGCGATGAATAATCGCGATATTGAAGTAGAGTAGGAGGAGGCTAAATCATGGCAGGCTATAGAAAACTTGGAAGAACTTCCAATCAGAGAAAAGCTTTACTTAGAAATCAGGTTACGGCTTTGCTGGACAACGGCAAAATTCGTACAACTGAAGCTAAGGCTAAAGAAATCCGCAGAATTACCGAAGGTCTGATCGCCCTTGCTGTTAAAGAAAAAGATAATTACGAAACAGTAACTGTACAGGCTAAGGTTGCTCGTAAAGATAAAGACGGCAAGAGAGTAAAAGAGAATGGAAAGGTCGTATTTGATACTGTTGAAAAGACAATCAAAAAAGACAATGCATCTCGTTTACATGCAAGAAGACAGATGTTGAAGGTGCTTTATCCGGTAACAGCCGTTCCGGAAGAAGCTGCCGGCAAAAAAGCGGCTACAAAGAAAGTTGATTTAACAGATAAATTGTTTACAGAAATTGCTCCAAAGTATGCTGACCGCAACGGTGGTTATACACGTATCGTGAAAATCGGACCACGTAAAGGTGATGCAGCGATGGAAGTACTCATTGAGTTAGTATAAGAGTAGCTGAATAAAAATAAAAAACACAGGTGCGACCCACCTGTGTTTTTTAGAATCTGGATGAATTTCATATAATTCGGGAAGGAAGCACTTATGGGAATTATTAAAGCTGCGAAATTATTTTATGATTATGTATCCAAAGATGAGCATGATGAAATCGATGAGGTCATTCATGCCGTATCCGGTGTGGACCTGGATGTGGAAGCTGGACAGTTTATTGCCATTCTTGGGCATAATGGTTCCGGAAAGTCCACATTGGCCAAACAGATCAACGCGCTGCTTGTTCCCACAGGAGGTACATTGTGGGTTAAAGAAATGGATACCAGTCAGCCGGAAAATGTCTGGAAGGTGCGGCAGACAGCCGGGATGGTATTCCAAAATCCGGATAATCAGATTATCGCCAGTCTTGTCGAGGAGGACGTGGGATTCGGACCGGAAAACCTCGGTGTTCCTACAGAGGATATATGGAAACGGGTTAATCAGAGCCTGAAATCCGTAGGAATGCTGGAATACAGCCATCATTCGCCAAATCGGCTTTCCGGCGGTCAGAAACAGAGAGTAGCGATTGCCGGGGTTATGGCGATGGAGCCGGAATGTATCGTGTTGGATGAGCCGACAGCCATGCTGGACCCCAACGGACGCAAAGAGGTCATTGAGACTGTTCGTCAGTTAAACCGGGAAAAAAAGGTGACGGTTATTTTGATTACCCACTATATGGATGAGGTTGTTCATGCAGATAAGGTTTATGTCATGGATGATGGAAAAATCGTGCTTTCAGGGACGCCGCGGGAAGTATTTTCCCAGGTAGAGCATTTAAAAAGGCTGCGTCTCGACGTTCCCCAGGTGACAGAGCTGGCCTATGAGCTGCGAAAATCCGGTCTTGATGTGCCGGAAGGTATTTTAACGATTGATGAATTGGCGTATTCGCTGGAAAAGCTGAAAAACAGGTGATGAACATGGGAATTCGATTAGAGCATGTAAATTATATATATAGCCCGGATAATGCCTTTCGTAAACAGGCGCTGAGGGATGTTAATCTGGAGATTCGGGAGGGAGAATTTATCGGCCTCATCGGCCATACCGGTTCAGGAAAATCCACATTGATTCAGCATTTAAACGGTTTGCTGAAAGCAACGGATGGCAGAATCTATTATAATGAAGAGAATATTTATGAAGAGAAATACCGAATGACGGAGCTGCGAAGTCACGTCGGCCTTGTTTTCCAATATCCTGAGCATCAGCTTTTTGAAATGACGGTTCTAAAGGATGTCTGTTACGGGCCGAAAAATCTGGGTTTAGACGACGAAACGGCTCTTGCGCGGGCGAAGGAGGCTCTGGCTATGGTCGGAATGAAGGAAAAGGATTATGAAAAGTCACCTTTCGAGCTTTCCGGCGGTCAAAAGCGCCGGGTGGCCATTGCCGGCGTACTGGCCATGCACCCGGAGGTGCTTATTCTGGATGAGCCGACGGCAGGCCTTGACCCAAAGGGACGAAATGATATTCTGGACCAGATTTCAGCTCTGCATAAACAGACAGGGATGACAGTCATTCTCGTATCTCACAGTATGGAGGATGTGGCAAAATATGTGGAGCGGATTATTGTCATGAATCGGGGCGAAGTATTTATGGACGGTGCGCCAAAGGAGATTTTCAGATCATCGGATGCTCTGGAAAGCGTCGGCCTTTCGGCGCCTCAGGTAACCTATGCGATGCGGCGGCTTCATAAAATATTTCCCGGGCTGCCCGAAAATATAACAACAGTGGAGGAAGCAAAAGACGCTTTGCTTCATTGTCTGGAGGCGGACAAATGATCAGAGATATTACTATAGGACAATATTATCCGGGAAATTCTGTCATTCATCGGCTGGACCCAAGGGTGAAGCTGCTTGGAACCATTGTTTTTGTTGTGACCGTATTTTTTGTGTCCGACTTCGTGGGCCTGGCTTTGGCGACGGCCGCTTTGGCTGCGGTTATCGGACTGTCAAGAGTTCCTCTGAAATACATGTTAAAAGGTCTGAAAGCCATCTTTATATTGATGCTGTTCACCGTCATTTTAAATGTTTTCCTGACGCCCGGAACAGAGGTGTTTCGCCTGGGATTCTTAAAAATTACAAAGGAAGGCCTCATTCTGGCCGGGCAGACGGCTGTCCGGTTGATTTATTTGATCGTTGGGTCTACAATCATGACACTGACAACGACACCGAACCATTTGACGGACGGGCTGGAAAAGGCGCTGGGACCGCTTAAAAAGGTTCATTTTCCTGTGCACGAGCTGGCAATGACTATGTCGATTGCTCTTCGGTTCATACCGATTTTAATGGAGGAGACGGATAAAATCATTAAAGCCCAGCAGGCCCGCTGCGCCGACTTTGAGAGCGGCAATCTGGTTCAGCGGATGAAAAGCCTGATACCGATTCTCGTTCCACTATTTGTATCAGCGATCCGAAGGGCGAATGATTTGGCTATGGCGATGGAAGCCCGCTGCTATCATGGCGGGGCCGGACGCACTAAGATGAAACCACTTGTTTACGCCCGGCGGGATTATCTTGCTTATGGAATTATTTTGGTTTATATCCTTATCTGGATTGGGGTGAAGGTATGGCTTTAAGAAGAATCAAGCTTATTGTGGCTTATGACGGTACCAATTACTGTGGATGGCAGGTTCAGCCCAATGGCGTATCCATTCAGGCGATGCTGCAAAAGCATATCGAGGCGCTGACCGGAGAAAAAATCATGCTCACCGGCGCCAGCCGGACCGATTCGGGGGTTCATGCGCTTGGACAGGCGGCAGTGTTTGACACCTCAAAGCCATGGCCGGCGGACCGGTTTGTGCCGGCATTGAATCAGCGATTGCCAAAGGATATTGTCATTCAGTCAGCGGAAGAAGTTCCGACAGATTTTCATCCAAGATATCAAAATACGTTAAAAACCTACGAATATCGCATATTAAATCGACGTGTCCCATTACCGAATGAGCGGTTGAACAGCTATTTTGTCCCCCAGAATCTGGATTTGGAGGCCATGCGGGCGGCCGCGGCGGAAATCATAGGAACCCATGATTTTCACAACTTTTGTTCCGTAAAAACAAAGGTGACAAACACGGTGAGAACCATTACCGATTTGACCCTGACCAAGGAGGGGGATATGATATATCTTCGTATTACCGGAGACGGTTTCCTATACAACATGGTCCGCATCATTGTCGGTGGTCTGCTCAAAGTGGGATTTCATAAAAAAACAGCGGAAGATATTCGCAAAAGTCTTGAGATAAAGGAGCGCTACGTGGTCGGTCCGACGGTGCCGCCCCAGGGCTTAACCCTTGTAAATATTGAATATTTGGAATAAAAATGCTTGACAGCACTTTTTATTTGCCATATAATATTTAATTGTGACGATATGTCTAAAAATGCGAAATCCATAGCCCCGGTAAGTAGCATTTATTAAAGAATACATTGTTTTTAGTACATTAAGGAGGTCCGAACCATGAAAAGTTACATGGCTAGTCCGGCAACAATCGAAAGAAAATGGTATGTAGTTGATGCAGCAGACCAGACATTAGGTCGTTTAGCTTCCCAGGTTGCCACTGTTTTAAGAGGAAAAAATAAACCGACATATACACCGAGCATGGATACAGGTGATTATGTAATTATTGTAAATGCTGATAAAATCAAAGTTACCGGTAAAAAATTAGACCAGAAAATCTACTACAGACATTCCGATTATGTAGGTGGTATGAAAGAAACAACTTTAAAAGAATTATTGGCAAAGAAACCAGAAGATGTTATTAAATTTGCAGTAAAAGGTATGCTTCCAAAGGGACCCCTCGGAAGACAGATGATTAAAAAGCTTCATGTGTATGCAGGTCCGGAACATAACCATGCTGCTCAGAAACCAGAAGTATTGGAAATTAAATACTAATAATATCGGAAGGAGAGAAGAACATTGTCTAGTGTAAAATATTACGGAACAGGAAGAAGAAAGAAAAGTATCGCCAGAGTATACCTTGTACCTGGAACAGGCAATATTACTATTAATAAAAGAGATATTGACAACTATTTAGGCCTTGAAACCTTAAAAGTTATCGTAAGACAGCCATTAGTTGTTACAAATACAGTAGATAAATTCGACGTAATCGTGAACGTTCATGGCGGCGGCTTCACAGGACAGGCTGGTGCAATCAGACATGGTATCGCAAGAGCATTACTGAAAGCCGATAACGACTACAGACCAGTTCTCAAAAAAGCTGGTTACTTAACACGTGACCCACGTATGAAAGAACGTAAAAAATATGGCTTGAAAGCTGCGAGAAGAGCTCCACAGTTCAGCAAGCGCTAATTGGCGTTTCAAACTGGTTCAAAAATGCTCAAAAACCCCGAAAAACTGCGGTTTTTCGGGGTTTTTCTGTTTCACATCTTCTGTTGCAGCTTGTCTGATTCTGGCAGGATTTGAGCTGTTCTGACCCTGTTTTTCTTGATTAAAAATAGGATAATCGAGCATTTTGCCCCGCTTATGATTAAAAAATAGGATAATCAGAAGCCAAAATCAAGCCGTTTTTGAGGTGCTTTTACCCTGTTCCTTGCCCCTCGTTTACGAACCCTTCTTTATGGTTTGATGCTACAATTGCACCAGGGCCTTTGAAAAAGAGGAGTGTTGTTGCAAATACTGTTTTGGGTACGATAGTAGGGGGAGACATTGGGGGAATAATTGGAGCGGCATCTGCAATTGATACAAATAATAGGCGAGCAAGTGCGGTGGCAAACTATAGACCACTTATAATAGATATGAAATTGAAAAAAATTGTACTTACTGTGTATAGTTACATGATGCAAGATTGGGTATATATACATGTCGATAACTCTTATTTCGAGAAAGGAGGTAAAGGAATTGAACCTTTAATTGAGGCGCTACATCAGGCAAAAAGTGAGGTGGCATGTTTTAAAGGTGAATTGATTAAAGACTTTATTTTGGAACAAGAAAGCGAAATGGATTACTCGGAAGAGAAATTTCAAAAATATGCGAATGACAGAAAACAAGAGTTATATGATATGTGCGTGAAATATGATTCGAATTTAAAAAATATATTGATGGAAGGGAAAAATATACAGAAATTATTAGAGCATAATGAAAAGGAATATGTTCAATTGATTGAGCGTATAGAAAAGCAATATAGTCAGTCTATAAATTATAAAAAAAAGGAAATAGAAAAAATAGACTGTCAGATACAATCTTGTGGTGTGTTTAGGATAAAAAAGAAAGGGGAATTAAAGTCAAGTAAAATAGAATTAGAAAAAGAAGTAAAAGATTTAGTGGAAAAGAAAGAGTCCGAATTAGTGAGCGCTACACAACATTATAAAGATAAAAAGAAAATTTTATATGGAAGAGAAATTGAATTTGATACAAATATAGCTCCAGTATTATTAGAAATATGTGTGCGGAACAAACAACAAAGAATATTTTGAGAAAAGCTGTGGGTTATTGAGTAAATTACAAGGAGTAATAGAGTGAATATGAAAAATACAATTTATGACATGTTAAAGCGATCAAGAGCATTTATATATAAAGTGGATGGTGATTATTATCTGTTAGGGCATTCCGTGTTTCGTAAATGCAACGAGAATGAAATCGAGATATACAATCAATATATAAATGAGTTAAATCGAATAAAAGAATTAACTTATCAGCTTGAAAATCGAGATGTTAAACAGCTAGTACTTTTGTTGGATAAAATATTAGAGTTAGGGGAAAAAGAATTTTTGGTGGAAAATGAAAATATTGTAAATCATAAACTTTATGAACTACTAAATAGAATAGACGAAAGTATATTTGAAGATATAAAAAGACAAAGGGAGAATTATACAGAAACTTTGAATTATAAAGATGGAATTTTCTATCGAAATAAAAGCTAAATAAAATTCTCCTGTATTCTACAAGGTGTTAAAAAATAGTGGGTCAAGATTGATAAGATACCCGGGCATTTATCAGTACCCGGGAATAAGAGAGGTGTCCTCAATCGCGCTAAGCTGTCCGTGGTTTATAACGTGTCTGCAACAAATCTCCGGATAATTCTCGATTTTTCCGCTATTTTCGGTTACCCAAACGATAATTACAAGCAGAATAAGAATAAGAGTGAAGGGCCTGTATGTTTATTCCGGCGCGGAAGCCGTTGTCAATGGCGGCCATATATTCAGTACAAGTACAAGTCAGGCGGCCACTCCTTGCGGTGCCTATGTTTCTAAGGCGGCGAACGGTATTGCCGGCGGGGAGATCACAGTCAATGGCGGTACTATCGAAGGTTATTTCTGCGGAATGAATATCGGAGGACATGCGACGATCAACAATGGAACGATCCAGGCGGAGCTGGCATACGGCGCATATATTGTTGGTGGGGTAGATATGTTCGGCGGTTCTGTGAAGGGAGGAACATACGGTTTTGCTGTGTCCGGAGTAAAAAATGCAGACAATACGGTAACGCTTATCGGAACAGTGAATCTGTCTGGAGGAAGCTTTTACGGTTCCAAGTATGCCGTTTTCAATAATCTTACAGACGGGACAGTCGCTGAACTTCTCGGTGAAGGCCACGCCTATTATGAAGGCAGCGAGGCATCGGGAACACCGAGGGCCGACGGCATGGATGCGAACAGCCTGGAGGGCGGCACTTTTACGGTCGGCGAATGTACCCATGTGGATGCAGACAGCGACGGCGAATGCGACATCTGCGGCCATGTTCAGGAGAAAATTATAGCGACCGTAGAAAAGGGTGGTCTGAGCGAAAATTATACGGATATAAATGAAGCCTGGGCGGCGGCTCTGGAAAGCAGCGACGAGGCCCCGGCCACGATGACACTGCTTGAGAGTGTAGATTTGAACGGCCAGGAGCTGTTCATGTCTTCTGGAAACATTATTCTGCAAATGGCTGACGATGTGGAGCTGGTCAGCGATCTGAACGGAGCCAACAGCGGCGTTATCCGGATGTTCGGTGGCACGCTGACGATGAAGAGCGGTATCGTGAAAAATCCTTACTCTTATAGTGACAACGGAAATGCCAGTAATTATGGCGTAGGCGTTTATCTCACCGGAACCGCAACATTTAATATGGAGGGCGGTCAGGTCCTTGCCACAGGAGCCGTCGATGCGACGGGTATAAAGCTTTACAGCAGCGCCGACGCTGTGGTAAATATTACCGGAGGAACGGTCAGCGGCACCTATAGCGGCGTGGAAGTTACTTACAAGGGCGTTGTTAATGTCTCCGGCGACGCGCAGGTTTACTGTACGTCTGCAAGCGGCCGGGGAATATATTTTTATTCCGCTCAGGAAGGAGCATCGCTCAATGTCTCCGGAGGAACGATTACCGGAGGCAGCGATACAAATGCCTATGGTATTGGTCTGTCGCATGCTTCGGCTGAGATTACCGGAGGGACTATATCCGGTATTGACGTTTCCACAAAGGGTAATGCAAATATCTCCGGAGCAACGATTAACGGGACGATCAGTGCCACAAACACAAACGGCAAGGTGAGCTTATCGGATTGTACGGTGAACGGCAGAATCTCTGTCTGGATCGGCGGCAAAGTCGATATTAACAGCGGCGTTCATATATATACGACAGGTTATGACAGTGGAATTTACGTGGGCACCATGGGAGGAACTGTAAATATTTACGATGGCGTTACCGTAGAAACAAGCGGTTATAATTCCCATGCTGTGGAGGTCAGTACGGCAAGCGGTACGGCAAATATCTACGGCGGCAGGTTTTACACCCAAAACGGTCGGGGACTGTATGTCCGCACGGATGCGACAGTAAATTTATACGGAGGAACCTTCAGCGGAAATCGTTCCTATGGTACTGTGGACAATGCAAATACCGACGGCACAGTAAGAGATCTGCTGGCCGAAGGTCATGCTTATTATACCGGCGAAGCAGTGGACGCAGAACAGCTCATCACGAGTGGTCTGGACGGCAGCAAACTGACTCAGAGTACTGTAACCGTCGGGGAGTGCAGTCACATTGATGAGGATACGAGCGGAAGCTGCGATGTATGCGGGACTATGATTCCGATCGCCACTGTGTCGATGAACGGCGAGGTTACGGAGTTTGGCAATATCAACGAGGCCTGGGCGGCAGCCCTGGAAGGCAGCGACGAGACTCCGGCCACACTGACATTGCTGAAAAGCATCGACATGAAAGAGACAAATCTGGTGTTGGATTCCGACAGCAACATTATATTGGAAATGAACGAGGGCGTAACTCTTTCTGGCAATGTGGGCGTTAATTTTGGTGTTAAGGAAGGCGTTATTCAAGTGAAGGCCGGGACGCTGACGGTAAACAGCGGCACAATTTCTAACTACAGAACCGGCAGCGCTTACAGTTACGGTATTGTTGTTGAAGGCACAGCCAGTAATACAGCCAATCTGTATATCAAAGGCAGCGCCAAGATCACCTCCGAATATATGGCTGTATACAGCAACAGCTACAGCCGGATCGAGGTTGCGGATAATGCAGTCGTTACCGGCAGCAGTAAGCAGGCGGGAATGTTCGTTGATGGCGAGCTGACTGTCAACGGCGGGGAGATCAGCGGAGGCGATGCCATCCGTGCCTGGGGTTCACGGAAAAACGTTACGATCAATGGCGGAACGATCAAAGGTCAGACAACAGGTATCTATGTCTACAGCGATGATACAGAAGTGGAGATCACCGGAGGATATATTGAAGGTAAATCCCGGGGTGTTCTTATACACAGCGGCCATCTTAATATTTCAGCGGCCTGTGCGGTGTGTATTTGAAAAACGGAAATCCTGACATCAGCGGCGGAACGATCGATGCCGACGACTGCGGCGTTTATGTGTTCAGCAATTCCGGTCTCAGCATGTCAGGAAGTCCTTCGATTGCCGGAGAATCGATGGGCGACGTTTACCTGCTTTGTGAAAAAGACGGCAGCGCCGAGGCAAAGATTCATATTGACGGAGTGTTGAATCTGTCTGAGCCGATTGGCGTGACGAAATGTGATTCGGAAGATGAAGAAATAACCTATGGCGGCATATTTACCGAGGGATGGAGTACTTCGGGCAACACAGATGCCATCACTTCCTATTTTGTCAGCGGCGACAGTATATATAGAGTGGAACTGGACGGAGCGACGCAGGAGTTGTGTCTGAACGATAAGATCAGTCTGGCCGATGCGGCAGTCACTGTCGCAGAAGGGCCTTATGTTTACAACGGAGAGGCGCATACTCCGGAGGTGACTGTGACATTGAACGGACAGCCTCTGACGAAGGATACGGATTATACCGTCAGCTACAGCGATAATATCGGTGCGGGAACGGCGACAGCTACTATCACCGGAACGGGAAGGTATGGAGGAACGGCGAGCGCGGTCTTTACCATTGAAAAAGCGGATCCGGTCATCGGGGATGTATTCTATGACGGAACGATCTATCCAAGTACGCCGGTGGAGAGCGTCACCTTGAAACGCGATGATGAAAGTATCCCCGGTGCATTGACCCTGGCTGAGGATAGTGTATTTATCGAGGGTGAAAGCGAGTATCGCTGGACATTTACGCCGGAGGATATGGCAAACTATAACACGATTAACGGAACGGTCAGTCTGACGGTGACAAAGGATACTCTGGTGAAGCTGGAAGCCGAGGGAGAACCGGATAAAAAAGATTATATTTATGAAGATATATTCGAGGTAAATGGCCTGACAATTAAAGCTGTTTATGCCAGCGGTTATAGTGAGGACGTGACGGATAAGGTTACGGCTTCAAAACTGAATGCGGGAGATACGGAAGTTATTTTGTCCTACACCGACGGCGAGGGTACGACGGTCCACTGTACGATTAGCGGTATCACTGTAAGTAAAAGGGTACTGGACAACAGCGGCATGCGCTGGAGCGAAGAAACTTATATTTATGACGGAACCAAACAGGGACCTGCTCTGAACGGTGGTTTGCCGGAGGGAGTGAAGGTCACAGAGAGCGGTAATAAAGCAGCCGATGCGGGAAGCTATGAGGCTCACGCCGTCTTTGAACTGGCGGAAGGCTACAGCAGTGAAAATTATGCTTTGGCGGTGGAAAATCTTCCTGCGGAATGGAGTATTGAACGGCGGCCTGTGACGGTAACACCGGACAGCGGCCAGAGTAAGGGCTACGGACAGGCAGATCCGACGCTTACCTACAGTGCGGACGGTATCGTCGAAGGCGAAGCATTAAGCGGAGAACTTACCCGCGAATCGGGCGAAGATATGGGCGATTATAAGATTACCCAGGGAAGCTTGACGGATGAAAATAATAAAAACTACACAATAAGCTTTGTCGGGGATGTGACCTTTGCCATCTTAGAGAAATCCATCACAGATGCGGACGTATCTGTCAGCGGCGCGTTCGTCTATAACGGCGG
>ENA-ORNG01000986-ORNG01000986.1-human-gut-metagenome-genome-assembly--contig:-NODE-986-length-22191-cov-4.320383_pt1 | contig 22191 bp, 22 predicted proteins | sample MGYA00242113_ERZ509018 | MGnify/ENA primary metagenome ERZ509018 (study PRJEB26280, sample SAMEA2338711) | human gut metagenome | biome: human gut; feature: human-associated habitat; material: faeces... | reverse complement strand
GCGGGAGCCGTTCTTCCCACGGTGGCGAGTATGGCGGGGGCCGCTATGAAGCGCGCCGCCTTCCCCCGCGCAACCGTTACGGGGAGTTCCGCCGCCGTCGCAGCCGCCGGGAATACAATGACGGCATGGGCCGTTATGAGTTCGGTGACGACTACGAAAATCGCCATTACCGCGAAGACGACTGGGATCGCTACGGTTACGACGAGCGCCGGGAGCCGTACTTTGAAGATGAAGAACGCGAACGCCGTCGCGAACGTCACCGCCGTATGATGGATGAATACGGGGATGACGGCGACGGCTATGACTAGATGAGGCTCAAGGACATCAAGAAGACCTTGAAGAACCTGACCAAGGATCTCGGAGCGGCGGTGATTATCTACGGGAAACGCTGATTTTTGAACAGCATACCGTGGATAACCCACCCCCGACATGGCCGCCTTATCTAGCGAAGGGCGAATATTGGGGCATCGTTGAAATGGAATACGGGGAAGCGAAGAAGGCCGTAGAAGGCTTCAAAAACGGCTCCATGTCCATCTGCGATGCCATCAAGGAACTTGGGCACGTCGCTTCTGCGGCGGCTCAGGCCCGCGCCCATCTGATGAAACTCTCTGAAATGCAAGACCTTCCTGAAAAGGTAAAGGTGTAAATATGAGCAATAAGTTACCCCTTCCAGCGCGTTTCTCTGACGATGCAATGTCGTATTCGCTCGTGTACATCCCCGGACTCCCTGCGGATACAGATCCCCGGTATTCCGTTGAGCCCAATGTGACCAGCATGAGGCCCATAGGTCGGAACGTCCAATCCGTGAATATCACGGGAAAAGGCAAGATGATCTTCACATGGGTCTTGATGGAGCAGCCCGCCAAACCGGGGACGACAACCCCGGCCCGGCAGTATCTCTTCTTCCGGCTCTCGGATAAGCCTATCCCCTTGGATTTGCTCAAGCCTGGAGACATGATTTGCTACGCTGCTACGCCAAAACACGTCACTACAGATCCCGCTCAATGCTTTGTCGATTCCCTGTTTGGTCAGGTTTCGGCAGACGCACAGGCGGAACGTCCCCGTGACACGTGGGCAAGCGAACTGTTCCAGCCCCCACAGGAGCAGGAAGAAACGGAAACGGCCCCTCAATCTGAGATGCGGATTTCTGAACCCAACGGACAGGAAAACCATCAGGAGGAAGGGGAATGAGCGAAGAAACCACCGTCGACCGCGTCTTTCGGCGCATAGAGCAGGATGTAGAACGTATTCTTGACCGTGAACCGAGTTCACGGGGTGTCCTTAATCAGGTCATCCAAGAAGGCGCGCCTATGTTCATGGCCTACAAGATGCGTGGTCGTGTCCCTTCGGTTGACGCTCTGGAAAGGGTAGCTACCAAGTTGCTTGCCATCGTCGTAGCAACGGAAGAAGCGAGACGATGAACCAACACCCCGGAGGGTTCACATCCTCCGGGGTTCTCAAGGATATTCGATATGCTACAATCATTTTTTTTGATGCGTAGAGTTCCTATACTGGTTCCCCCTTTTGTAAAGACCGCACCGCAAACCGCGTTGGGCGATGAAAAAGCAAAGAGGGCATCGGTACAATCCCTCTCTTCCCAAAAGGCAATAAGGCGTTCTGCAAAGAAAAAGGTCAAAAACAATGCCGACGCCGGATGATTCTGTATCCCCCAACGTCTTGAATCGCCCGTATCTGTTATGTGCTCTTTGCGCCCTGTGGATTCCGGGAAAAAGTCAGGAATCTAGGAACAATGACGCGGGGATATGTTCAAGAAAGAGGTGGCCTGAGATGAAGACAAGGCCGACAGACGGATGCAGGGAAGGTATCAGGCCAATGGGGGCGGCATGACGCAAGACGAGAGAAAGCTTGTTGAGGTGCTTCTTTCCATCGACACCGCATTACCTCACGATTTCCCCTTACCCGAAGACGCACCCCGACCAGCATGGTGTCATCTTTTTATGCGGCATTTGGGAACGGAAAAAGGAGAATGCTGCGGGATATGCCCGGAATTAAGCGAGGTAACGGTACAAGCCCTTGATAGGGTATATGAGAAATCAGGCTCCTGAATGGAGTCTTTCTTTTTTCGGAAGACGCAAACTTTCGTACCAACATCTTCTGGTTTTTTCCTCTCCAGCCGCGTTGACTCTCTCTCGATATCCGGTGTCCGGTCGCTGATGTGGTTCTCCTCTGTTACATATTGGCGGCGCGGACACATCAACCATCTAACAGAGAGTTTGTGTATGTCCGAAATGCAGATTTTCGAGAAGGCTGAGTTTGGGAAGGTTCGGGTTGTCGAGCGCGATGGCCAGCCGTGGTTTGTGGCTAAGGACGTGTGCGAGTGTCTGGAACTTACTGATGTGAGCAAAACCATTTCCCTTTTGGATGACGACGAAAAGGGTACGAACAGTATTCGTACCCCCGGGGGAGAACAGCAAATGCTCGTCGTATCCGAACCCGGCCTGTATTCCCTCATCCTCCGTTCCCGCAAGCCGGAAGCCAAGGCGTTCAAACGGTGGGTGACGCATGATGTCATTCCCTCCATCCGTAAGCGCGGCCTGTACGCCACTCCTCAAACTGTCGAAGCTATGCTTGCTGACCCCGATACGGCTATCAAGCTGCTTACCTCACTGAAAGAGGAGCGTGCCAAAAGTGCCGCCCTCGCCGCCAAGGTCGAACAGGACGCGCCGAAAGTCCTTTTTGCCGATTCCGTTGCGGCTTCCCGTTCGTCCATCCTGATTGGAGACTTGGCAAAGCTTCTGGTACAAAATGGCGTGAAGATCGGACAGAACCGCCTTTTTGTCTATCTCCGCGAGAAAGGTTTTCTCATCCAGTCCGGAAGCCGGAAGAATACGCCCACACAGAGGAGCATGGAGATGGGGCTGTTTGAGGTTAAGGAATACCTCGTTCATAACCCTGACGGCTCCACGCGAACGCGATTTACCACAAAGGTCACAGGCAAGGGGCAACTCTACTTCGTCAAAAAATTTCTCTCTGCCAATACGCCCGTAGCCGCCTAAATTTCCCCCTCCCCCCATGTGAAAGCCCCAACCGTCTTGTCCTCCCACGGTTGGGGCTTCATGGTAATAACCGGGTAGAATCAAATGTTATCCATGATTTTATCAAAAAAATTATTGTCAATGTTTGAGGGATAGATTGGCGCTACAATGTCTTCAGGCAGGGCCACAATACCCATAGCCTCGCGTAATGTGGAAATATGGTTGTCAGGCGTTATTGGGAAATTGTTTTTGTATATTGAAGCCATGCGCATAGCCATCAAGTATGATTCAGGCATCCATTTTTGCGCGGACAGAATGATGTTGTCAAAATCTTCTTCAGAATGAGGAGAAAGTAATGCCTCGCAAAGAAAAATCGCACCTGCATAGGGACGCTGTACAGGAGCGAATGCGGCAACAAGCTGTTGCCCTATCATTGAGTGAATCAGATCCTTGGGGGTTGAACCTGCATCATTGGGGATGGGATTGTACCCTAGCGCCGATACCATGCCATAGATACAGGTATGTTCCCCTATCGGAGCAAGAAGTCCAAGAACGGTATGGACTGGAGATGGTAGACCCGTCCTAGCCGCAATGACGGGCCATCCTTGTATGGACAGAACAATATGCATAAGCTCGTGGCATATGATATCTTGAGATGGAATATCTCCGGGAACATACTGGAATGTCCATTTACCATCTACGAGTTGTACCCCGCATTGCCTGTATGCTGATTCAAGCGGATGCATGGGGATAGCTTGGATATGATACCCAAGGTATGAATCTATCTTATTGAGTAAATATGCTATTTTTTTGTGGTGGATAAAGTTTTCCATTTGAGCCTCCCTATGGGTAATTGCGCATAGAGGCAGGCTTGTGTCAACGAAAAAAGGCGGCTCACATGAACCGCCTTTTGCTCTTTGGCTTGCTTGTGTTATGCGTAGGCTTGTGCGGCCTTGACGAGAAAGGCTGAACGGGTGAGGCCTCGCGCTTTTGCTTCTCGGTCAATGAGGTTTCGCATGTAGACGGGCATGGAAATGTTGACCGGAACGATATTCTGGTCAAGGAAGTCAAAGTTTACGTCCACCAGCATAAGCATACCGCCCTTTGCACTATCCAGTTGAGCCACGGACTCAAAGGAAGAAGGAACGGGAGGGGTTATATCTTCACCTTCCGCCCACAGTTCGACGGCTTCCTGAATATTGCCGGGAATCTCGTCCAAGGTGTCTGCACCACTGAAACATCCCGGAAAATCAGGCAGAGTGACGCCATAGGCAGATTCTGGATCTTTATGAATAATAGCAATATATTTCATGATAACCTCGACTGAGGGGCCGAAGCCCCTCCCGGTTAGAACTTGATTTTGGATTGTTCCTCAATGTTGTGCAGGGTTCCCGGAGGCAAGTCTTTTTTGGGGTGTGGCACTATAACGACTCTCCCGTCCTCATGCCTTAGTTTCATATGGCTTCCCCTTTGGCTCACTCGGACGAACCCTTCTTTCTCTAGCCTTTTGAGAACTTCCCTGCTGTTCATGTCGTTTTTTATACGCAACATGCGCAACAAAGTCAAGAAAAAATGCGCATGTTGCGCATAAGATATTGCTTGTGACAGGGTATGAGAAAAGGCGGCCCCGAAAAGCCACCTCCCCGTGGGCTAGCGATCATAGAAAAAACGGAGAATATCCTTAGATTTCAAGGCGTGAAGCCGGGCCAGCGGCGTTCAATCCGTATCGGCCGCGAAATTCCAATAAGAATGGATTATTTCATTATATTTAAATATGTTATGCTTGCAGTAGTAGAATGAAATGCAAAAAAGAAGGCGGTCGTGATGACCGCCTTTATTGGTTAAGCCTCTTGTGCGCCTACTTTTTGCCTAAACTCTTCAAGCTGGATTTCGGACTTGCGCCTATCTTTTCGATACCACAGGAACATCATCACAGCGGCATACGTACTTAGCATAGGGGCAATCCAACCCATATCACGAGTCCAACCCACCGCAAATCCCACGCATAGAAGAATGGCACCGTGAAGGTATCTCTTTATCCTTGGATTCATAGAAACTCCTTAAAAGCCAAGCCAGCCGAAGCCCTTAGCCATAATAGCGGCGAGAGCTACCCACCCGCCGATCTGCCACTTGAGCAGGCGGAGTTCCATTTCCTTCATTTCTTTCTGAATGCGCAATTCAGTTTCGTGCAGATCGCCTTTGGTAGCAACCGCGTTCTTCTGGTTTTCGTCATATTTTTCCAGCGTTTCTATGATAGCGCGGGCTGCTTCTTCACCTATGGCCTTTTCAAGCCTTTTTCCATCGTCAAACAGCAACATGGGAAGAATCCTCCGTCTGCATGGAGTTTATCTGAAATGGGGCGGATTGCAATCTGTCCCCCTTCCACCGGAGTGCGGACTTTCCCTGTCCCACGTCGAGCAAGGCCAGCGCGTAGGGCGTGAGGAGGTAGTAGCGCAGGGAGTTTCCCTTGGCATCGGTACGCCGCGCGGCTTCAAATTCCTGGGCTTTCGTGTCGGGAAGGATCACGCGAAGACGGTCGATGTCCCTGAGCACCTGCCCATGCTTGCGGTTTGCGACTCGGGCTACTTCGAGAGAGGTCGTGACGTAGGTGCGTTCCATGCCTAAGCCCTCCCATTCCCGTTCAACTGCCTGACGATGCCGAGAAATTGGTACCCGGGGTTTTCTACTTCATCAAGAATTGTTACGGTAGAGATAAGCCCTTGCCGCATCGCAACATCAGATGACACGTATAGAGCATCTATGATTCCTTCCGCAATCATCTTACTTCTGATATAAGTAGGTATATTAGCACGAGTACTGATCTGTTCCCCGAGTATTCTAGTAAGCCGTGCAGCATTTCTTCTGAGTGGAGACAACAACCTTTTAACTTCCTCATGCGCTGTCTGCACCTCTTCGATGAACTCCAAGAAAGGCTTTTCGTCTATCACCGGATGTGCTGCACACGGGGAAGGGAGGGCGGCTTGAGGCAATGCCTCTATCTTCCCCGCATTGACCTGCATGGAGAGCAGGAAATCCCGGGCCTCATCCATGCGAGAGCAGGGGAGTTGCTTGTATTCGGCTATATGGAAGTGTCGGTTGAACCGTGCCCAAATTTCCTTGTATGCCCGACGCTGTACGGCCTTGGGCACCATCCCGGCCTTGGAGTCCACAATCAGCTTGAGTTCGGCGCGCTGTTCCGGGGAGATCGGGGCTTCATTGAGCGTTACGGGGTGGGCAACGGGCACCCTGTCGCCGTACTGCTCTATGACGTCCAGTACCCAACGGCGGAACGCCTTAGCTACGGGCGTGCGGGCGAACATGGCAAGAAGGTGGCAGCCGCGAAGGGAGAAGATGCGGGTTTCCTGCGGGCCGCCCTCTGTTGGGAGAGTGACCACGGCGGTCATTGCGGGGGTGAATTCTTCGGCGTGGCGGGTGTAGAGCTTGCGGATGGAAACATCAGCATTTTCACCGTATCCAAGGGCCGTACCAATTTGGTACCCCCTTACCCAAGGCTGCGAATTTTGAGGGATTACGTCGAACTCGACCGACTGAAAGCAAAGGGACTGAGACATAGTGAACCTCACAGTTTTTTGATTGACCTTCCAGAAATAAAAAAGGTCGGGAGCTCAAAACCGCTGTGAGACGGCGGGCATATTCCCCTTACGGGTATTGTATTAGCCCACTCCCGACCTTTAATGGTCGTTTTATACGCCACATCCTTAGCTTTTTCTATCTTGACAGACAAAAAAAGCCATACTTTCGGGGATTGGCATTCCGCTCACAGAGGTGTTTTGAAGCACCGTGGGGATACAACGCCACAGAAACGGGGGAATGTCAAGGTGCGTTGATTGAGTGATGAATACAGACTTGACTTTTAGACTTGTGCCAGCGAGGAAGGTTGTGGAGGAATGATTATGATTGGAAAATTTTTAAGAAGTATATTGGGAAATAAAGAAAATAATAAAAAACAAGATATTATATATAATAGTTCTGGATGCATAAACAATGAGAAAACGAAAGGGCAATATACAGAAAAAGTCGAGTTTTCCATTAGGACTAAGTTAAATAATCTTAAATGTATATGTCCTAATTGTGACCATGATGCATATATAAATGGTCAGGTTAATTATGATTTAAAATGTCCTGCATGTGGACTGGAAGGGCGTGCAGACTTAAAAGATGGAAAATTTGATTTTTTTCCATACAAAAATCCACATCCATTAAAAATATTTTTTGGTGATAAAAAAATAGACCTTATTGATATGGATTTATTAGATGGTTTATATTGTAAAGATGAAGTAAATAGAGAAATAATTAACCTTTTAGAAAGATGTAAAGAGCAAGAATTTAATCAATATTCTACAGGATGGTCAGTAACGCCTAACACCTATTATAGACTTGCTGTTTGTGCACGAAAAATAAAAAATTACAAACTGGAAATTGCTACTTGTGAACGTTTTTTAATCCTCGTTGAAGAACAAGATAAAGCTTGCGATATTCTTGATCCTTTGGGGGCGCGGATACGCTATTCCTCCAAAGTCTCAGAAATGCGGTATCGGCTCAGTAGGGCACAAGAACTTCTTGAAAAGAACAATACTACAGAGCAGAAGGAATCTCATGCACCTAAAAAAGCAAGTAACACCTATATTATTGAGCCATTCACTTCGCTTTGTTTAAAAAAGCAATGTGAATTTCTTGACATCCCATTAAATCAAATAGCCTTGAAATGGGATGAAAATACAAAAAAGTATGATTTTGATAAAACGATTCAAATAAAAAAAGTTGAAGAAGCCGTAATGTACACTTTGCGAAAGCAGGGGTTCCAAGGAACATTTTATGAACTTCATCCATTGATGCAAATTATGCAGGCGGGATGCCTTCCCTATCTTGAGGAAAGCTCAAAAAATCTTTTTGAGGAAAACTATCGGGCACGAACATTTTCCGCTCAAATTGGTATGTATGGTTTGGACAAGGAAAAACTGGCGAACCTAATAAATACTTGTTCTCGTGATATTTTATTAGAAAAATGGAAGGAAATTTATGCTGATAGTACTGTTCAGAAATGGTTTCCAGGGATTACGGTAGAAGATATAAACGCGTTAATAACAGCGATACCTCAAAAAACTTTTTCTCAAATACTTGATGCCGTACTAAAAGACCCAATTAACAATTCTGTAGGATGGCCCGATATCTTTGCGTATGATGGAGAAAAATTACGGCTTATTGAAGTGAAAACCACCGACAAATTAAGAGAAAGTCAAAAATATACTTATATAAATATCATTAAAACGATAGGGCTACCTGTAGAAGTTATTCAGGTAATAAAAAAATAGGATCAATAAAGGCGACTCCGTCAGAAGTCGCCTTTATTGTATTATTCAGTAACGTTAACCTTTGCTTTCTTTATACCAAGTAATTGCTCTTTGAGGACTTTTACAATCTCCTGCGCCACGTCATCAAAAACAGTCTTCCATGCCCCGATGGTGTATCCCCCGCCAGCGGCGATACTGCGATTCACAGGGATTTTAGCCACAAGTACGCCTTCCGGGGTGTAGATTTCGCTTTCGGTAACGAGCTTGGTAGCTCCTGCACCGGGAAGCATCCAGCGGGCAAAAGCGTTGCCGGGGGAGTATTGCAGAATGGTTGTTTTGATAACGTAATCATTCCCTGCCAAATCCTCTGTGGCGAGTGCAGCGGTGAGAGAAGATTTCATTGCGTCAGTAAGTACGATTTTGTCGTCCTTCTCTCCAAACACAAATCCAGATTTATCCGTGACTTCGCCTGATTCAAACTTAGCAGTTTGTGCAACTTTCATGGTCGGGCTGAGCCCTTCAAGGCTTGACTTGGTGGAACACCCGACCATCCCGAAACACATCCCCGCCACAACCAGCGTCAATAAAAGTTTTTTCATAACTCCTCCTGCCGATTCCGAACCATACCGGAGTTAGAAAGTCAACAGGTTGTTCATCGTGCGCTCAATAGCGGTTGACATACGCCGGAAAATGTGGAGGGTGTGGGGGAAAAGGGGTATGAATATGGAAGTATTATCTTTATTGCCCGGATTATTAGTATTATGTACTATTGGGAGTCTTTTTTTTCCTAAAACTATGGCCTTTTGGTCTAAAAAAGAATCGCCAAGCAGATTAGGAACGGCAATAATTTACTTGTTTATTTTTTTTATTGCCTCAACTTATGTTTACAGAGATAATATTATACATCAAGATGATATAGCAAAAGAAGATATTAAAAATGATGCAATAGAAAATAATTCATATATTTATGAGATTAAACAATTAAAATCAAATAAATTAAACAAATTTGGTAAATATACTATAGAAGTATTTAAAAATGATCCAAAAAGAATGCTTATAAATATAAGATATGATAGAAAAATTTCCATAAAAGATGCTATGGAATCTTCAGAAGAGTTTGCCCGCATTACTGCACGTCTTATTGCAAAAAAAGATGGAGAAATTAATAAATATATTAGTGTATTTCCGGGCTATATGACACAAGGTGAAACAGGAAAAAGCATCTTGATAACGTATAAAGGATATGCAGAGTATTCCCCTTATTCTGATTCTATTTCATGGATTAACGAACAATAACGGTATCTCTTATTGCCTCCAAAGCTCCCCATGCCTTGCAGGGGAGCTTTTTTTATGCCCTTCTCACATTTCGTACCAACGTTATGTCGCTTTTTCTCCTCCGATTGTGTTTGGTTTTACCAAATCAGTGAGGGTATTATGGGCTTTACTGTCAAAATCGATCTCAATGAATTCAATCGGAAAATGGAAGAGGCAAAGAGAACAACTTCTGAGTTTTCCAATACGTTGAAAATTGTTCCTAGAGAAAGCCAAAATGCCGCACAGTCCTTAACCAAGCTAGGAAATACTGCCGTAACAGCTTTGAAGGGCTTCGCTACCGCTTACGTTGTAACGCGAATAAATGAATTGAGAAAAGAGCTTGTCCAAGCGGGATCAGATGCAGAAGAAACTGCAAACAAATTCAATGTAGTATTTGCTACTGTCTCCGAAAGGGCAAACCAAGCTGCTGACAATCTCAGGCTCAATTATGGATTGTCCCGTGAAGGAGCACAAGCCGCCCTTTCTAGCGTAGGTGACTTGCTTTCTGGCCTTGGAGTCGCCTCTGATAAGGCCCTTGAGCTTGCCCAACAAACAGTACAGCTTGGAACAGACTTAGCTAGCTTCACAAACTATGCAGGAGGAGCAGAGGGGGCAACACAAGCATTAACCAGTGCTCTCCTTGGAGAAACGGAAGCGGCTAAATCTTTGGGCGTTGTCCTTACGGACGACCAAATGGAAAAATACGCTTCCTCTGTGGGTAAAAGCTGGAAAAATCTCAATCTTGCAGAAAAAGCACAATTACGACTCAACGCCGCAATTGCTCAATCTCCTAATGCTGTTGGAGATTTTGCAAGAAGTATGAATAGCTATGCAAACCAAGTTCGCATAGCTGAAGCTATTAGTAGAGATTTTACTACTACAGTTGGTGAAGGTCTTCTTCAAGCTCATACATCCGCTCTCATTGCAATTAATGGAAATCGTGGAGCTATTGAACAATTATCTACAGTCATATCTGGATTTTTAGCGTCAGAATCAGACGATTTAATATCTTTTATGGATGATGTGTCTGATTCTGGGAAAAAATCATCAACAGAAATATCCATACTTGCCTCTTCTTTCATTCAGGCATCGGGTGGAGCTAAAGCCCTGTGGAACGGGATTCAGATTGCTGTAGATGGAATAATAGCTTTAGTAGATACTGTTATAGTTGGTAAAGAACAAATAAATCTTTTTGGAGAAGCTCTATATAGAGTGATGACATTTGACTTTGAGGGTGCTTCTTCTTCGCTTAATAAAGCAGGTGAAATAGGTAAAAACTGGTCAAAAAATATAAGAGAATCTTTTTCTATAGACTGGAATGATATGACAAAAGGTCTAGATATGGTTTCTAGGCCAGATGTATTCTTTAAAGAATATACTAAGCGTGTTGAAAAGTTAAGAAAAGACGCTGCTGAATCCGCAAGAAAAACAGCACGCTCTAGTGGAGGTGGAACTGGAACTAATACTACCTCTACTGACTCAGAAAAAAGTAAGATTGAATCAGCGAAACGTGCGCTTGAAGGGGTCCGTGCTGAAATAGAAAAAATGCGTGGTTCTGGTGATGATTTTGGGATTGATCTTGTTAGAAAGCTTGATGATATAGCTAAGAATGCCAAAACAGCCGGACTTTCTATGTCCGAGATGAACGCATTACAAAATGAATACGCTCAAGCTGCAACTGCACAACATTATCAGAAAATAGCTGATGCAATCCGTGATGTAGATATTCAAATTGCCAATCTTAACGGAGATACGGCTAAAGCACGTATTCTTGAAGTCAATAAGCAAGTTGAGGAGTTAACTAGGCGTTTAACGGAACTCGGGGAAGCTCCAGATAGAGTTACGAAAAAGGCTCAAGAGCTTCGCGCCGCCCTTAACCTGCAATCGCAGATCAAGGACGCGCAAGCCGCCGCCGACTTCTACCGTGAGCTTGCGCAATTGTCGGGAAACTATGGGCGTTCTCAGGAATATGTGGACCAGCTTCTTTCGCTACAGGCAGACAACCTGATTCGGAACGTGGGCATCACCCGTGAGCTTGCGGACGAATGGTTGCGGCTCCAGAAAATACAGAATAGCCGGGAAGCATGGGCCGGGGCGTACCGGGCGACGCAAGAGTATTTTTCAGAGGCTACCAACCTCGCGCAAGGTTTTGAGAACCTGACCACCAATGCCTTTTCGAGCATGGAAGACGCGATAGTGGCGTTCGCTTCTACCGGGAAGCTATCGTTCTCGGACATGGTGAACTCCATGATTTCCGACCTGATCCGGCTCACTGTGCGGGCGAACATCACCGGGCCTCTGGCTGGTGCGTTGGGTAGTGGACTGAGTAACCTGTTTTCTGATTGGTCTACGAACATCAAGTTCAATAATCTTGCTGACTCCATCGTTGCAGGGGCTACCCAGAGCGCACATGGGAATATCCTGTCCGGTGCGGGCATCTCCTCGTATTCCAACAGTATTGTCAGCGAACCCACGCTGTTCGGTTTTGATAGACTTACTCCTTTCGCCCGTGGCGGAATCATGGGCGAGGCCGGGCCGGAAGCCGTCATGCCGCTTGTGCGGACTTCCGGCGGCAATCTGGGCGTCCGGGCGGAAGGAGTAGGGACGTCTCCGCAAATCAACATCCAAGTCATCAACCAGACGGGCACCAACGCCACCGCCGAAGTCCAGCAACAGCGTAATGCGCAGGGCGGCATTGATGTTGTGGTCATGCTCAAGCGTGAGATGGCGTCCGATATCGCCCGTGGGGGAGTCATCGACCAGACGATACGGGGGCGGTACGGCGTCAAGCCTGTGGTGAGGGGGCGCTGATGGTATATTCCGAAATCACATGGCCCGTCTCGCTTCCACAGAGGCCGCTTGTGGATAGTTATGGCGAGACTCCGGACTATGACGTCATCGTGACTGATATGGACGCTGGCCCGAAGCGTCAGCGTAGGCGGTCGAGCGCGGGCACAGAGTCCCGCTCAGTCAAGTATCTTCTGAAATGGGAACAGAAGGCCACGATGAAGGATTTTCTTGACGGCAACGCCGGGAGGTCTTTCTGGTGGCCCGACCCGACAGCCGATGTGTACCGCTATGTGCGGGTAAAAGGCGATTCGGAAATCCAGTTTGCCCCCGTTGGCGCGCGGCATTGGTATGTCACCATGACCTTGGAGATATGGCCTTATGTCAGTCGTAACAAGTAGTGAGTTCAGGAAATGGGCTACGGCTAACGACAGTGCCGATCCATATATTTTTCTTTTGGAAATCACGCATCCGTCATTGTCCGCGCCGATCCGGGTATCTTCGGACATGACCGAATTTATCCAGCTTCATGACGAGACGAAAGAGCCTATTTACGGGACTCGGCACAATGGGGTTGTCTATTACGCGCTGCCCTTCAAGTTCACGGTGCCCGACCAGCCGGAAGGAAGTGACCCTATCAAGGCGCAGGTTTCGATTGACAATATCGATCGGGAGTATGTGGCGGCTATCCGGAATATGGAATCGGCGGCCTCCTTCACGGTCAAGACAGTCTTTGCCTCTTCCCCGAATGAAGTACAACAGGAATTTCCAGTGCTCAGAATCACCTCGGCAACTTACAACGCAAGTACGATTGACGCTGAACTCGGGCCTGACGACTACCGGGCGGAACCGTGCCCGGCGATGAACTTTTATCCTGCGCTCTTTCCGGGGTTGTTCTGATGCAGTGGCATGAAAAATACATCGGCATCCCGTTTGAAAACGGCGGACGCTCCTTTTTGGGCTGCGATTGCGGCGGGCTGGTTCTGCTCATGCTCAAGACGGAACGGGGCATCCATGCCAAAGATATGCTTGAAGTCTACGAACGGCAGGAGTTGCACACGCGAGACGGTCAAGAGCGGCTTTCCCACATGATTGGAGACTCACTTTCAGAGTGGGTTCTTCTGCCCAAGGGGACTGAACCCAAGCCTTTGGACATGGCCCTATACCGCTACCGTGGGGCCGATTGCCATTGCGCCGCCGTGGTTGATGCCCGGCACATCATCCACGTTGAAGAAACGCGTCCTTCCCGGTTGGCCCCCCTCAAAATGCTCGGCACAGGCTATCAACTCGTAGGGATATATCGGCATGTCGCACTTGTATAACCTTCCCGCCATCCCCGAAGCGTTGTCCGTTCTAAAAAAGGACGGGGCGTCTTTACGGCTGCGGCCTTCCCCGATGCGAACGAACGTCATCGACAGCCTCATCCCAAGCGGAACCAGCCTCCTTTTCGGACTGCGCAAGGCTTGCCGGGATGCGGGCATCAGCTACACCACGCTGCGTTATGCCAAGGTGTTCGTCAACGGCGTTCCGGTACCTTATGAAGAGTGGCACACGACGCTGGTTTGTGAGGGACAGTTTGTTTCCGTCTGTATTCCGTTGGGAAAGGGCGGGGGAAAGAACCCGCTGGCGACTATTTTACAATTGGTTGTCATTGCTGTTTCCGCCATAGCGACATGGTATGTGGGCGGGGCTGGCGCGGGCTGGTTCGGTATTGAAGCTCTCGGAATGGGGGCCGGATGGGGAGCCGTAGCGGGTGCCGCCGTCATGATGAGCGGCATGTTGCTTGTAAATGCCATAGCGGGTGTTTCCCAACCCAAGCTTGCCGCCGCCGACAACGAAACCGCCGCCAAATTCTGGAGCATCGACGGCGCACAGAACCGTGCCGATCCTTACGGCATTGTGCCGCTGGTACTTGGCTTTATCCGATTCGCACCCCGGTTCGCCGCACAGTATTACACCGTCCTTTCCGGAAACGATCAGTATGTCCGCTATCTGTATGTTGTAAGTATGGGCAACGTGCAGGTATCCGATTTCCGTATCGGAGACACGCCGTTTGGAAACTTCCAAGGATCTGAATACCGCATACACCAGAACTGGCAGGGCAGCGGGTTTGCATGGTTCAACCGTGCCGTGTCCGAAGAGTCCATGTCCGTGTTGCTCAAGAACAGCGTGGGGTGGGTAACACGGACGACGAAGGCCGATACCAACCATATCGCGCTGTTCTTTACTTTCAACGGGTTGAAACGCATTGACAAAAAAGGCAATTCATACCCCGTATCCGTTGAACTTGAAGTCAGATACCGCCGCGTGGGGGCTTCCGATTGGATTCCTTATGGTGGGACGCGCACGACGGGCGGGGGAACGATAAACCTTTCTCGGAATGCATCCGGCAATTTCAGTATCGGCGTAAATGCCGACGGGTCCCTTTCTGTGAATGGCGGTATGGCGATTGTCACGGGAACTCTTGTTGAAAAAAGAGAAATGATTGCTGATGAGGAGCATACCAGATGGTATGCCGTTTATACGTATTCCATTGAAAATATCCAAAGAGTGAACGGTTTTGCCGGAACGGTTTCTTCTTCAGCAGGAACTATCTCTATCGGAGCTGGAAGCGTTTTTGTCCCATATCTTGTTTTCTCAGGCCAAACGGTTACTACCCAGCGAAAGGGGGTGGAATTTGACGTTCCTGACGGACAGTATGAAGTTTCCGTCCGGCGCGTCACGCCAGATTCAGACAAGGAAACCACCGATCAGACGGTCATGGACGAGTGTACATGGACGACGCTGCAAAGCTGGCGCAACCGTCCCGCCGTGGTCTATCAGGGCCGCCCGCTTACGCTCATCGAAGTGCAGCTCAAGGCTACGGAACAGCTTTCCGGGAACGTCGACGAGTTCAACTGCTATTGCCAGTCCATTGCGCCGATCTGGAACGGGACAAACTGGATAGACCAGCCCACGAATAACCCCGCATCCCTCGCGCTTCTCGTGGCTACATCGCAATGCACGGGTGAACCCGCGTCGTGGGATGAAATGGACATGGATTCCTATGCTGATTTCTATAACTGGTGCCAGCGGTGGGGGTGGGCCTATAATGCCGTCCAGACTTCACGCACCACAGCGGGCGAACTCCAGCACAACATCATGGGAGCCGGGCGAGGCTCTTATGCACTGATAAACGGGCATGGGGTGGTTTGGGACGATCCGGATGCGCCTGTTGTTGAAATCCTGACTCCTCGGAATACATGGGGTTTTTCAGCAAAGAAGGAATTTTTGACGGAACCCGTGCAGGGTCTTCGTATGCGTTTCTTGAATGAAACTCTGGACTTCCAAGAAGACGAGCGCGTGGTCTATGCTGATGGCTACAATGAGACAAACGCCACCAATGTCATCGAATGGGAACAAGACGGCGTTACCAATCCCGATCTGATTTGGAAACATGGAAGGTTGCGCCTTGCGGAACTGAGGCTACGCCCCGAGGTGTATACGCTCAATGCCGAGGCGGAATCGTTGACGCTGCGCCGGGGTGAGCATGTCCGTTGCCAGCACGATGTTACGTTGTGGGGCATCATTTCCGGGCGCGTCGTAAGCCGTGCTCTCAATAGTGATGGTAACCTTATTTCCATTGATCTTGATGAGCTTTGTGCGATGGAAGCGGGGAAATCCTACGGCATCCGTGTTTCCACTCCCACCAACGTCGACGTGTACTACTCTGTTCAGACTGTTCCCGGCGTATCTCGTACTCTCGCGCTTGCCATGCCTATTCCCGCCACTTCATCGGCTCCGGATATTGGGGATTTGGTATCTTTTGGTATCGCTGGACGTACAGATCAGCTTCTAACCGTTTTAAGCATAACCCCCTCAGAAGGGTTAACGGCTCAAATTACATTCCAAGACGCGGCAACGAATCTTTACGATGCGCTCACCGGGGAAATACCTCCGTGGGATTCGAATATCACGGCCCCCACGCGGTACCAAGCGAATACACCGCCTACGCCTGAACTCACGAATATCGTTTCTGATGAAACCGTACTGACACAGCTTGCGGACGGCACACTTTTGCCCCGCATTCTCGTAAACTGGAAGATTGCGGACTCTACTGTGGTGATTGATTCATGGCGCATCATGCACCGTAAGCAAGGAGATTCCGAATGGATCAGCGTACCTGAACGCAATACTGGGCAGACATTCAGCTACATATCCGGCGTGCAAGAAGGGGCTATGTACGAGCTGGCGATCATGGCCATGTCCAACATCGGCGTCATGTCCCAACAATCGCCTGTCGTTCTTCATAAAGTTGTAGGGAAAACGGCTCTTCCCCCCGACATTGAAAACCTTTCGGCAGTTATCGATATACCCGCAGGAATCACTTTGGCATGGGATGAAGTAACCGTCCTTGACCTTTCACATTATGTTGTGACCGGAAGTTTCGGGGGAAAGACTGTTGATAATGCGATAACGCTTGCGGCTCCGAAAAAAACGGGAATGCTTTCTTTTTCCGTTGTTGCCGTGGACACTGGAGGAAGAACATCAAAGAATCCTGCGCAAATAACAATCGAAGTCAAAAGGCCAGCAGTGCCGGACATTGGAGGGGAACTTAGAACCGACGGACTGTATGTGCAATGGCAGGACTGCAAGACCACATGGCCTATCCATCATTACAATATATTTGATATATATAACAATATAAATGAGATAGTGAACTCTACGGCATGGTTGATGCCCCCACGTCCCGAAGGGGATTACACGTTCAAAGTAATCGCTGTGGACATCTTCCAAAACGAATCTCCGGCAGGATACGGGAGCGTTCACGTTGGGCCGATTTATCCGCCCAAGCCCGTCATCACGATAGACAGCACTGATATGGTCATATCGTGGCCTACGGTAGAGTCAGCGTTTCCCATTGAAACATATGAAATTGTTTTTGTTGATGGAACATTCGTAGCCAAGACGAAGGCCACTTCATATCGATTCCCGGCACCAAAGGCAGGGACATGGGAATATCGAGTCCGTGCGATAGACGTAGCGGGGAATGTATCAGGGTGGGGTGAAGCTGCATATGTCGTCACCAAACCAGAGCCTCCGCAGGTGACTGCGGTTCTTGACGGCGAAGGCATCACTGTACGCTGGAAGGCGACGACTAACCTTCTTCCCATCGTCGCGTGGGATTTAGTTCGGCAGTGGGAAGAAACTCGGGATGATGGGGTGATCGTTACCAGAGAGGAAGATTATGGACGTCTTGACATCGATTGCCTGACCGTTCCAGCCGTATCCGTTGGGATGCATTGGTTCATGGTCAGGGCCGTAGATAGTGCTGGAAATATTTCAGGATGGGGAGATTGCGATTTCACGGTCATTGCACCGGGGAAAGTGCAGTTCGAAAACTGTGCCACAGTTGACAACAACGTCATGTTGTATTGGACGGAACCGGATAGGATATTTTTCCCCATTCGTGAATACATCTTTTCAGAAATCGATGAGGACGGCTATGATATGGAGATTGGGCGGATTGATGCACTGTTTGCCTCTTCTTTTGAAACCGTTTCAGGAGAATATATCTATGGCATAACCCCTGTTGATGTGGGGGGAAACCGGGGAACAATGTCGTCAATCAAGATGACTGTCAGCCAGCCGCCTGACTTCGTATTCTACCATAACCTTGATTCTCTCTTTAACGGCACGAAGACCAACTTTGTGTTGGACGGGCGCGGCAGCATGATAGGCCCCGTGCCCGATGAGACATGGGAAGAGAACCTTACACGGGCAACACAAGCAGCGGGTAGATCCATCGAAACATGGCAACAGAAGATCGACGAAGGCTTCACTACGTGGATGGCCCCGGCTGCTGCATCCGGAATCTATATCGAAACCGTGGATGTGGGCAAACTCGTACCCTCAACCAAGATTACGGTCACCATCTCTTCCCGCACGTTGAGCGGCAATCCCGCCTTTGCCTGCAAGATCGAGGTGAGCCAAGACAACGCTATATGGCGGACCATTTCGGATAACGCCACAGTCGTCTTCGCTACGCAGTTCCGCTATGTCCGATACACCATCACAGTTACGGGCGGCATGACGGCGATCTCGAACATCAACTACTCCCTTGATGTGAAAAGAAAAATGGATTTCGGGCGAATAGATGTAAAGGCAACGGACAACGGTACCGGATGGATCTCGGAGACAGAGACCCCCATGCTCACGGGCAAGTGGGTCGATTTCAATGTCAATTTTATCGATGTTGAAAGCCTGCCCAAACCTAATATCGTCAATAATGAAAACCTTACCGCGTTTACAGTGTTCGAGGATACAGAAAACCCCAAGGGATTCCGCATATTCGTAAAAGACAAAAACGGCAATCGAGCCGATGGAACTGTGGATTGGGCCGCATATGGCGTTTAAGGAGTATGACTATGGCTATTTCATGGAGCGCAGCAGTTGCGCTTGCAAACAAAATTGCTTCGGATGTCCCCGCCATCAAAACCATGCTCGACGCGCTGGCGAACATGGATTTCACGGGGATTACTAACCTTCCCGAGAATGCAAAACGGATATTCTCAGTGACGGGCGGCGTGCAGATACAGAAATATGCCTCGAACGCATGGGCAACGGTGGGCAAGCTCATGCATGACGTGGACACTGTTGACGGCAAACATGCGGCGACCGGGACCACCGCGAACACCATCCCCGTGCGCGATTCCAGCGGAAAACTTCCCGGAGATATCACAGGTAATGCAAGTACAGCTTCTAAAGCATCAGATCTTGCCGATAACTATGTTGTACCCGTCGCTAAAGGTGGGACAGAAGCGTCAACGGCGGCAGAGGCAAGAAAAAATCTCGGAGTGGTGCTTGGGACGACTTCGGCACCTGGTCTTGTAAAGCCGGACGGGATAACTGCAAAAGTCACAGAAGACGGAACCATCACCGTGAAAGATGTGGCGATTGGGGGGGATCTTGGGGATCTGGCGAGTGCGCGGTCATTACCGACAAAATTTATAAAAGGGTTGGGCTCGGCGGACTGTAACACCATCGCGGAAAATATGATCGCGTCGGTCTATCAAAATGGAACGAGCAATGGACCGGGGTTTGCCTCCGTGCTCCTTTCGTTTTTTTCTTCAGCGGTCATGGGAGCACAGGCAGCATTTATTTCAAATAGTTCAACTATAGTTAGGGCGTCGTTACGGAGCAAGTCGGCTAGCGGCTATTCTCCGTGGTCTGATTTTCTCATGTCCGGGCGCGTCGGCGACGGCATCAACGTCAACAACGGTATCCCGTCCGTGCCCGAGATGCAGGGCGCTACAGCATCGGCAGCCGGGACAAGCGGCCTTGTTCCGCCCGCAGCCGCCGGGCAACAGGAAAGCTTTTTGACCGGAGGCGGGGAGTACAAGCCAGCGCTTTCGACTAGCGGTGGGACGGTGACCGGCAATCTTTCAATCAAGAATCTTCTTGATCTCATCGGGACTGCGCCCGCTACAGAACAAGAGCTCGGGCTGTACCATCTCGATAAAAATGGCAATATCATGGGAGGCCATGATTTTGTACATAATGTTAATAATATTAAAGCCGCTCAGATGTATGCTCGAAACAGCGGCGGTTTGATTTCTTCGCTTGGCGTTTATGTCGAAGAAGACGGAACGCGGTATACTCTGTCGTCACACAACTTGGTTTTGACAAGCGATGTCGAGATTGGCCGGTTATATGCCGATAGCGTGCGCCTGATCAAGTTCTCCGGGGCACACGGAAATGAGGGGCTGGCGATGCGCTACTCCCCGGATAGCGGTGAGCTCTATCTTGACGGTAGGGCGGTGCACGGAAAAGCTGATAGCGCCGGATACGCAGATACCGCAGGAAGCGCGAATGCGTTGACGGGAATGGACATGATCATCGCGCGGACAACGTATACGTTACCGGGGTACGGTACGTGGAAATATAGTTTTACTATTTATGATTCCACTAAATTTTATGACCAAGTGATCGGCGAAAGCCCAGGTGGTACAACTTTTTCTCCGGTGCAGATGGGGTGGCCGGAGGGTTCTTTTATGGACGGATTAGCCTTCAGGAGCGCATAAGATGAAAGATTACGGAAAAATCATCTATCGAACTGAAACTCGGTCGTATGTCGTTGGTAAACTGTGCATCCCCAACCCCAAGGACGGTAGCGTCCCCGAAGAGATCCGCGACGCTTTTGCCCCGCAGTGGGCTGATGTCGATGCTTACGCAAAAGCGCATCCGGACATGGTGACGGAAGAGCAGGCATACGTCCCGCCCGTACCGACAGTAGAAGATCTCGCGGCTCGCGTACGCGCCGAGCGTGATAGGCGCATTACCGCAACCGATTACCTTGTCATGCCGGACTATCCTCTTGATACTGACAAGCTTGAAGAGATCAAGGTCTATCGGCAAGCGCTCCGCGATTTGCCGCAACAACTGGGCTTTCCGTGGAACGGGCCGGATGATCCGGCCTGCCCGTGGCCTGTGGAACCATAGCCGTTGCAAAAATCATAGGCATGGCTAAACTCTTTAGAAAAAAGGAGGAAGGCCATGCCACTACCCATGCCCGAAGAAGAGGAAAACTTGCGTTGCCCACACGGTGAGCGCGTTCAAGCCCTGATGCTGTGTTCTCTGGATTGTGCCGTGTCGGGTGCTCATCCCGACAGAAAGGCAAAAGCCGATGGTCGGTTCATCATCACGCCGTGGTGGTGCCTGAACAAATGCAGGTGGCTGCCAGAGCACCGGGATGAGATCCGATTCGTGGCGAAGAAGTCGGATTGAAGACACAAAAAAATCCCCATCCCGGCGCGAACCGAGAGGGGGATTTTTTTGGACACATATTCTGACACATATTTAGAGTGCTTTTGCCACATTTTGACACATTTTGCTGAGGCTTAATATAATAAATTCAATATGTTAATATGTAAACAATGCCCTGTACATGGGAATCATGGACAGGGCAAGTCTGCTGAAAAACACGGCTGATTTTGCTCAGCTTTGATGATGGTGGCATGGCCCGTCCGGCTTGCGGAGACAGGCACAGGTATTTTGCGGCGGCGTGTCGTTGAGGCAGCTTTCCACGGCGGCGATGATGGCGTCGTAGCCCGTGCAGCGGCAGAGGTTCCCGGCGTGCCCTCGGCGGATCTCCTCGCGGGTAACGGGTTGGCCCTTGTGTTTTTCGATGAAGGCCGTACTGCTCATGACGAGGCCGGGCGTGCAGAAGCCGCACTGGACGGCCCCGGCGTCCACATAGGCTTGCTGGACGCGGGAAAGCCGGTTGCCCTTGGCTTCGCCCTCGGCGGTGCGGATCGTTTTTCCGTCCGCCCAGACGGCGAGGAAAATACAGGAATCCACGGGGATATTGTCGACGAGCACGGTGCACGCGCCGCATTCGCCCACGCCGCAGCCTTGTTTGGAGCTGGTCAGGCCTTCGGCGCGCAGGACTTCGAGCAGCGAGGCGCGGACGTCAAAGGAAAGTTCCCGCGCCTTGCCGTTGACGGTGCAGCGTATGGTTTTCAGCATGAGGCGGCCTCCTGAAGTTCGACGGCGCGGACGACGCACCGGGCAATGACGCGTTCCGCCAGCGTGCGGATGATGTGCATACGGAAATCCCGGTTGGCGCGCCACGAGGTTCTGGGCTGCACGTCCGCTTCCACGGCGGCGCTGATTGCGGCGAGGGTGGCGGGCAGAGCTTCGGGCGTCGCGGAACGGCCCAGGGCGGCGGCTTCGGCGCTGGGGCAGCGCACCGGGATCGGCGCGGATACGGAATAGGCCAGCCGGATGCCCGAAATGACCGT
>ENA-ORNG01000981-ORNG01000981.1-human-gut-metagenome-genome-assembly--contig:-NODE-981-length-22353-cov-3.086062_pt1 | contig 22353 bp, 19 predicted proteins | sample MGYA00242113_ERZ509018 | MGnify/ENA primary metagenome ERZ509018 (study PRJEB26280, sample SAMEA2338711) | human gut metagenome | biome: human gut; feature: human-associated habitat; material: faeces... | reverse complement strand
CTGCCGATCACCAGCTTCGGCCATTCGCTCATCCACGGCGCCTTGGCCAGCGCTGAAGAAAACGGGCTCATCGGCATCTTGCTGGGCATGTTTGACATGACGGCAGCCGGGATCACGGCCGGGATCCTGTTCGCATTTCTGGTGGCGGTGCTGTTCCGCCCGAAATCATGAAGACGCTGATTCAGCGCACGGCCGCGCTGCAAAGGCGGCTGGGCACGAGCTTTGATCTCGTCTACCGCAGCATCCAGATCCAGTCGGTGCAGGCGGAGATGATCTTTTTGTCGTCTCTGACCGATGCCAGGCTGCTTGCCGCGATCACCGAGAGCTTTGTCGTCTCGGCCAAGGACGGTTTGCAGGTGACGCTGTATCCGGGCGCTGTGGAACAGGTGTGGGATGAGGAAGCGGCCATCACCAGCCTGCTGAGCGGCCAGTGCATGGTCCTTCTGGAAAATGACGCGTCCTGGTATTGCGTCGAGGTGCGCAGCTACCCCTCTCGTCCCAGCGCTGAGCCCAGCGTCGAACGCAGCATCCGCGGTTCGCACGATGGCTTCGTGGAGAACATCATCCTCAATGTCGGCATGATCCGCCGCCGCATCCGTGATACGAACCTGCAGTTCGTCCTCGTGCGCAAAGGCACGCACACCTCGTGCGATGTGGTCTACTGCTACATCTCATCGCTCGCTGATCCGGATGTGCTCGCGGACTTTGAGACGCGTATCCAGAAACAGGACGATACGGAGATCTTCTCAGAGCGCAATCTGTGCGAGGCGCTGTATGGCAAGACGTGGAATCCATATCCGCATGTGCGCTATACGGAACGTCCGGACATCTGCGCCATCCATCTGTTAAAGGGGTATATCGTCTGTCTGGTCGACAATAATCCCGGCGCCATGATCCTGCCCACGACGTTCATCGAGCAAAGCAAGCAGGTGGAGGAGTTCACGCAGACGACCACGGTCGCGCTCATCACCCGCATCGTGCGCATGCTGGGCATGGCAGTGTCGCTGTACCTGCTTCCGGTCTGGATCGTCTTGTCGATGAACCATAACCGCACGTTCCTCAACATCCCGCTCATCGATCATCTGGATCCGGTCTCCTTCGGCGTGCAGATCCTCATCGTCGATCTCGTCGTCGAATGGATCCGTCAGGCGCTCATCCACACGCCGACGATCCTCTCGAGCATCATGAGCTTCATCGCCGTGTTCGCGCTGGGCGACATGGCCATCAGCATCGGCGCTTACAGCGAAGAGATCTTGATCATGGTGGCCATCTCCAACATCGGCAACTTGCTCACCCCGGGCTATGAGCTTTCATTGGCGAACAAATGGATGCGCGTGATGATCTGCATCTTCGCGCTGTTTGGCGGGGTGGCGGGCTTGAGCATCGGCATCCTGATCCACTTTACTTTGTTGTTGTCCACAGAGACGATCAAGTTTCCTTACCTTTATCCGCTGATCCCGTTTTCCGCCAGGGAGTGGAAGCAGATCCTGCTTGGCGGCCCGGTCCATTTATCCGATGAACAGCGCAGCAAAGGCAGGCGTGCCGCACCCAGACGTCGCGCGAAACGCGTGAAATGAACGAAGAGGGACTGGCAAAACGGCTTGTTTTTGATATAATGAAAGGTACGTGGAAGGGGTTGAGGAGATCATATGGAATTCAAGATCATGATCGACCAGTTTGAAGGTCCGCTCGATCTGATGCTGCATCTGATCCGCGAAAACAAACTGGATCTGTTCGACCTCGACATGAACGTGCTTACCGAACAGTATCTCGCCTATCTGGATGCGATGGAGTCGATGCATCTGGAGATCGCTTCTGAATACCTCAGCGAACTGGCGGCCTTGCTGGAATACAAAAGCAAGAAGCTGCTGCCAAGGGAGAAGGCGGAGATCACAGAGGAATATGAGGAGGATCACCGTGACCGCCTGGTGGCCCGCTTGCTGGAATATCAGCGCTTCAAGGAAGTCAGCCTGATGCTGAAGGAATCATTTGAGCATCGCCAGCACCGCATGGATAAGCCGCTGAGCGAAGAAAGCGCACGCTGGATGAACGAACCGCAGGAAGGAGAGCTGCACTGCTCCCCTTATGATCTGGTCAAGGCGATGAAGCGGGTCATGCAGCGCATGGCGCTCATGCACCCTTATGAAACGAAGATGAAGGTCAAGGAGATCTCCGTAGATGAGCGGGTCAGCCAGATTCAGGAGCGGCTCAGCGGCTGGGAAGGGAAGATGAGCTTCGAACAGCTGTGCAGCGACTGCGAGGATCTGCGCATGGTGATCGTCACGTTCTTAGCGCTGCTCGATCTCATCAAATATAAGGTGCTGCTGTTCCATATCGACGAGGAAGAGACAATCTGGATCATCAAAGGAGAGGATACCTATGAATCTGCAGGCAGTCATTGAGGGACTGCTGTTTCTCAGCGGGGATGAGGGGGTGACCATCGCGCAGCTGCAGGGCTGCATCGATGAGACGTTCCCCGAGGAGATCGAGGAACAGCTGGACAAGATCGCGCAAAGCTGTCAGGAAGAATGCCGCGGCTTTGAGCTCGTCCATTTCGCCGGCAAATATAAATTCGTTTCCAAGGAGGAAGTATACCCATACGCACAGCGTCTGTTTGGCAGCGTGCGGCCGGCCACGCTTTCCTCTGCAGCCATGGAAACGCTGGCGATCATCGCATACAAGCAGCCGATCACCCGGGCAGAGATCGAAGAGATCCGCGGCGTGGGCTGCGATATGATGTTAAAGAAGCTCACGGCCAGAGGACTGATCGAAGAGGCCGGACGCATGGATATCGCCGGACGGCCCATCCTCTACCGCGTCACCCAGGAATTCATGGATTCCTTCGCGCTGGAAAGCCTGCAAGAGCTGCCAGAGCTGCCAAAGACGAGGATGACGCTGGATGAGGAATTGTTCGCCCAGGAGCCGGAAGAAAACAATGAAGAAAAGATCGCTGAATGATCATACAGGACTCACCGCTTGTGGGTCTTTTTTTATCGGCAGATCGGCATTTGCGCATCGGCTGTGAGCAGGGAAAGCAAAAAAAACAGGGAGCTCCCCTGGCAATCATGATCGATCAGGCTGATGCGCATATGTCCGCTAGATCGCTTTGCGCTGAAATTATCGTTTTATTCCCATTTTCAGACAGAAAAAATCAAGTCAAACGTACATGATCTTCCCCATTGCCTGCCTGACTATACCTCATATTTTATTCTTTTCCCCATAATCAGTCAATAAATTTATTTAGACACTGCATGGATAATGTAATAGTTGGCAGATGTGTACCATAATCTGGCATAAAATCTCATTTAGGGCTTTCTTTCATGGTATAAATTGTGGTCAGATTTTGAAAAGGAGGGCGATGAGACCATGCCAAAAAGAGAGACAAACATTCGAAAAAGAAAGGACGGCAGATGGGAAGCGCGGTATATCAAAGGCAAGAACGACGCAGGGAAATCCGTCTATGCTTCGGTTTATGGCAAGACCTATACAGAAGCCAAAGAAAAGCGCAGAAAATGCATGGCCGCACTTTCATCAGAACGAAAGGAGGATCCTTGTTTTTCGCTCTTATATGAAGAGTGGTTAATATATATAAGGAAAAGAGTGAAGGAATCCACCTATGCCCGTTACCGGTATATCGGCGACCATTATATCTTGAATCATTTTGAACACGAACGCATCAGTAACATCACGACAAAGTCCATTGAGGATTTCATCGCGATGAACTACCACGAATCAGGCAAAGAGAGCTATACATCATCCACGATCCGGACCATTCTTTCTGTATTGAAGATGATCTTAAATTACGCGGCCTTGCAGGAATATCCGCTGCATTGCAGCATGGATCTGATCCATGTGCGCGTATCGGCAAAGGAACCGCGCTTTCTCAGCAAAGAGGAGCAGCAGCGCATCGAAGCAGCGATCAGCGCAAAAGATGATCCGATCAATTTAGGGATCTGGCTGGGGCTGTATACCGGCTTGCGAATCGGGGAGCTGTGTGCGCTCAAATGGAAGGATGTCCTGTTTGACTGCAAATGCATCCATATATCCAAGACACTGCAGCGGATCCTCTGCCCGGATGCAAAGGACGGCAAAAAGACAAGGATCGTCATCGATACGCCGAAGAGCAAGAGCTCGAACCGCGTCGTTCCGCTTTCTGACTTTCTGTTTGAGAAGCTGTCTGCGCATCGCAGTGATGATCCGGAAACGTACGTGCTGACGGGAAAAGAGAAGTACATGGAGCCCAGAGTATTCGAGTACCATTTTGATAAGCTGATGCGGGCGTGTGCGCTGCAGGACGTTCATTTCCACACGCTTCGCCACACATTCACCACCCGATGCATCGAATCCGGATGCGAGGTCAAGGCACTGAGCGAGATCCTCGGTCATTCCAGCGTCTCCTTTACGCTGGACCGCTATGGACACAGCACCATGAAAGCCAAAAGCATGCTGGTCAATCACCTGTGTTCCATGATGTGAACATGGTCAGAATTATAGTCATCAGTCATGAAAATGTCCGATCGTCTCGGGCATTTTTTGTTTTTCTCTGAAAATGGGAATGAAACGATAAACTGAACTTTTTCCTGGCTGTGAATGAACGATATAGGTTTCTGAAAGGAGGACTCGATGTGGCTATCGAACTGTTTGCTCATAATCAGAAAGCTTATGAATCAGCGCTTCAGATGCTGGAAGACGAACACAAGACGGCTGTGATCCATCCTACCGGTACCGGAAAATCATTCATCGGTTTTCAGTTTGTCGATGAACATCCGGACTGGAAGATCTGCTGGATCTCTCCAAGTGACTATATTTTTCAGACACAGTTGGAAAATGTCAGTAAGGTAAAAAAAGATATATCATTTGCAAATCTTTGTTTTCTCACGTATGCCAAGCTGATGAACATGAGCTTGGAAGAGCTGAATGCGCTTCAGCCGGATCTGATCATCCTTGATGAGTTTCACCGCGCTGGGGCGGCAGAATGGTCCAAAGGGGTGAACCGGCTGATCGAGCTGTATCCTGAGGCGATGCTGCTGGGATTGTCGGCCACGCATATCCGTTATCTGGATAATCAGCGCGATATGGCGGAGGAGCTGTTCGCCGGCCATATCGCTTCACAGATGACGCTGGGGGAAGCCATCGTCAGAGGGATCCTGAAGGCGCCGAAGTATGTGATCTCGCTGTATGCCTATGAACAGTCGTTTTCACGCATCGAGTCGCGAGTCAGGAACATGCGCAAGGGCAGACAAAAAGAACAGGCACAGCTGATCCTGGAACGGTTGAAGCGTGCGCTGGAACGATCGCAGGGCTTGGATGAGATCTTTCGTCAGCATATGGAGAAGCGAAGCGGAAGATACATCGTGTTCTGCAGCGGGCATGCGCATATGCAGGAAATGATCAGCCAGTCAGCGGACTGGTTTTCCGGCGTCGATCCGGATGTTCATGTGTATCAGGCATATTCGGACGATCCGCTGACCAGCAAGGCATTCAGGGAATTCAAGGCAGATCACAGCGATCATCTGAAGCTGCTGTATTGCATCGATATGCTGAATGAAGGGGTGCATGTCGATGATCTGGACGGCGTGATCCTGCTGAGGCCGACGGTCTCGCCGATCGTGTATAAGCAGCAGATCGGCAGGGCGATGTCCGCCTCTTCCCATCAGGTTCCGATCATCTTTGACATCGTCAACAACTTTGACAGCCTGACGAGCATCGATGCCATTCAGGATGAGATGGATCTGGCCGTCAATTACTATCGCATGATGGGCATGGAAGATGCCATACAAGTGGAGCACTTTGCGGTGCAGGATGAGGTGCGCGACTGCATGGAGATCTTTGAGCAGCTCAACGAGACTTTGTCTGCATCGTGGGATCAGATGTATGCGCAGGCCAAAGACTACTATGACACGCATGGCAATCTGATGGTGCCCAAGGCTTATGTCAGCGAGGATGGCAGTCATCTTGGCCAGTGGATCCAGACACAGCGGCAGATCCGCCGGCAGAAACGTTATGGTTCGTTGTCCGCAGAACGGATCGTCTTGCTCGATCAGATCGGCATGGTCTGGGAAAATCACAGCGATATGCTGTGGGAACGGTATATGCAGGCGCTGCGCCATTATCAAGAACGATTTCATCATATCGATGTGCCTGCAGATTATGTGAATGAGGATGGGCTTCATCTGGGCAACTGGGTGTCTCGGCTGCGCGTGTTTTACAGCAGCGCAATCCGTCAGGATTATCTGAGTGAAGCACGCATCCAGCAGCTGAATGAACTGGGCATGATCTGGGATCATCACGATGCGCTCTGGGAAAGAAATTATCGCTCAGCCAAGGCATTCTATGAGCGGCATGGACATCTGCGCATCCCGGAGGACTATCGCGATGAAGAGGGCGTGCGCATCGGCACCTGGATCAGGAACATGCGCTCTCGTTACCGTCAAAGCGATGGCGCTTCATTGAGCCAGGAGCAGAAACGGCGGATGGAAGCGATCGGCATGCGGTTCGCATCGCGCAGCGATGTGGAATGGCAGAATGGCTACGATCACGCCAAAGCCTATCATGATCAGCATCACGATTTATGTGTGCCCATCGCCTACCGATGCGCGGATGGATTTGCGTTAGGCAAATGGCTGGCGCGGCACCGCCCGAATGCACGCGGAAAGACGGAGATCCGGGTCGATGATCAGCGCCGGAAGCTGCTCGATCAGATCGGGTTGATCTGGGAAAGCGGCGACACAGAGTCAACCTATCTGCAGGCCGCACAGGCGTATTACGCGGAACACGGTGATCTGGCGCTGTATGGAGAGGGCCATTATCACGGCTTGTATCTGGGTACGTGGCTGAGCCGGAAGCGAAAGCTTTATCACGAAAAGAAACTGCCTGCTCAGCTGCAGGAGACGCTGAATGCCATGAATATGGATTGGCGCACTTCTTTTGAGCGGAAATGGGATGAACAGGCTGAGCGGACCAAGGCATTTGTCGATGCACATGGTCATCTTCCGGATGAAACGGAAGATAAGGCATTGGCATTGTGGTGCCGCAGACAAAAAGCCCGCAAACCAGGAGAATTGACCGCTCGGCAGATCGAACAGCTGGCGGCACTGGGCATAAGCGGACATCGGCGCGAAAGCTGGAATGACTACTGGCAGGAAGCAAGGGCGTTTGTTCAGGCACATGGCCATCTGCATGTTCCGCTTTCTTATGTCAGTGAACAGGGGCTGAAACTGGGCGAATGGATCTGCAAGCAAAGGCAGGCGTATCACAACGGAAAGCTGAGCGAAAAACGCATCGCCCGGCTGAAGGAAGTGCATATGTGCTGGGAAGACCCGGTATCCCGGACATGGGAAGAAGGGTATGCCTATGCCAGGCAGTATCACGAGAAACAGCACGATCTGCTTGTTCCATCATCCTATCGAACGGCCGATGGCTATCCGCTAGGGGAATGGCTGAGCAAGCAGCGCGCGCATTATCGCAACAATATGCTCAGGCCATCGCAGATCAGCCGTCTGGATGAGCTGGACATGGTCTGGTCAGACAACGAAGTGAAGTGGAATCAGAACTATCAGAAAGCCTGCGACTATTATCGAGAAAACGGCAATCTGAAGGTTCCGACGACTTACCGCACCGAAGACGGCACGCAGCTGGGCAGCTGGATCCGCACCCAGAAAAAAGCGTACAGGGAAGCGAAGAACTATCCCAAAGAGCGGATCCATAAGCTCGAGGCGCTTGGCATCGAGTGGTAGGGAAAAGAGAATGAGGAGGAATAAGATGCAACAGGGGAATCGAATTTATTTATCCTCACCAACGACATATGGCGAAGAATTGCAATATATCCAAGATGCCTTTGCGAAAAACTGGGTGGCGCCATTAGGGGAAAATGTCAACGAGTTTGAAAAAGAAGTCGCTTCTTATATCGGCATCGGGCACGCCGCCGCGCTGTCCTCTGGAACAGCAGCATTGCATCTGGCATATATCCTGGCCGGCATCACTGAGGGTGATACCGTACTGTGTCAGGATCTGACATTTTCGGCGACAGCGAATCCGTTGGCGTATCAGCACGCCAATGTCGTATTCGTCGACAGTGAGCGGGAGACATGGAACATGGATCCTAAAGCGCTGGAGAAGGCATTTTCTCAATATCCGGAAGCCAAGGCAGTGGTCGTCGTCAACCTGTATGGCGTTCCGGCAAAGCTGGACGAGATCAGCGCGATCTGTGAAGCACATGGCGCTGTTTTGATCGAAGATGCCGCAGAATCGCTGGGCGCTTCCTATAAAGGGATCAATACCGGGCGGTTTGGCAAGATGGCGGCGCTTTCCTTCAATGGCAATAAGATCATCACGACATCTGGCGGAGGCATGTTGATCAGCGACGATGAAGAGCTGATCAACAAGGCGCGTTTTCTAGCCACACAGGCTAGAGAGCCCAAACCATATTATGAACACAAGGAGATCGGATACAATTATCGGATGTCCAACATCGTAGCTGGAATCGGACGTGGGCAGATGATCCACTTAGACAGCCATGTGCAGACAAAGACAGAGATCTATCGCACCTATGAAAAAGCGTTTGCAGATATTCCTGAAATGACGATGAATCCATATCTGGAGGACAGTGTGCCGAACTTCTGGCTCTCCTGCATCCTTCTTGATGAGCAAAGCAAAGTGACACCGACGATGATCCGGGAAAAGCTGGAGGAAGAAAACATCGAAAGCCGTCCGATCTGGAACCCGATGCATAAACAGCCATTATTTCAGCATTGCGACTATGTCACTTTAGGAGAAAGCGTTTCTGAAGATATCTTTAACCGAGGTCTATGCCTGCCTTCCGACATCAAGAATACCGAGAAGGATATGGATAAGATCATTCAGGTCATCAAAGGGATGTTCGTGTGATGTACGCCAATTATGTCAAACGCATCTTGGATCTGACGCTGTCCTTGATTGCGGTGATCCTGTGCTCTCCGATCTTTTTGATCTTGTTTTTGCTGGTTCGTTTCAAGCTGGGATCACCGGTCCTGTTTACCCAGGAACGTCCTGGGAAGGACGAAAAGATCTTCAGGCTCTACAAGTTTCGCACCATGACTTCACAGACCGATGCACAGGGAGAACTGCTGCCTGACGAGATCCGGCTGACTTCCTTTGGCAAAAAACTGCGGGCGACCAGCCTGGATGAATTGCCCGAATTGTTCAACATCCTGAAAGGGGATATGTCCATCGTCGGCCCCAGACCATTGCTGGTCAAGTATCTGCCGCTTTATAACGAAGAACAGCGCCATCGGCATGATGTCAGGCCGGGACTGACCGGACAGGCGCAGGTACATGGCCGAAACGCCATCAGCTGGGAAGAGAAATTCAAGCATGATGTGGAATACACCAGAAACGTGACCTTTCTCAATGACTGCAGGATCATCCTGGCTACGATCTTGAAGGTCATCAAAAAAGACGGCATCAGTTCCGAAACCAGCGCGACGATGGAAGAGTTCAGAGGGAATGCCTATGAATAAGAAAGTCATCATCATCGGTGCGGGCGGACATGGTAAAGTCATCGCGGATATCATCACTGCTTCTCAAGATACGGTGATCGGTTTTCTTGATGATGGGCTGGAAAAAGGCAGCTTTGTTTCAGGATATCCCGTATTGGGATCTTCTGACGAATGCGTGCGTTTTTCAGACTGTGCCTTTGTCATTGCGATCGGTTCCAACCAGATCAGAAAGGTGCTGGCAGAAAAGTATTGCTTAAAATGGCATATCGCCATTCATCCCAGCGCAGTGGTGGGCAGTGATGTTCATCTGGGAGAGGGAACAGTGGTAATGGCTAATGCAGTGATCAATGCTTCTGCAGATATCGGAAAGCACTGCATCATCAATACCGGCGCTGTGATCGAACACGATAATGTGATCGAGGATTATGTACATGTCTCGCCGCACGCAACGCTTTGCGGCACCGTCCATGTAGGCAAGCTTACACATATCGGTGCTGGCGCAGTGATCAGAAATAACCGCCATGTCGCTGCCGATTGTACGATCGGTGCCGGCGGGGTGGTCGTAAAAGATATCAACGAATCCGGTACATATATCGGTGTTCCTGTGGGGAGGATCGGCTCATGAAACGAATCTTGATCCTCGCAAACAATGATGTCGGTCTGTATAAATTTCGCAAAGAACTGATTCAGGAGCTGCTGAAAAAGCATAGCGTATTCATTTCGCTTCCAGATGGAGAACTCGTGCAGGAACTGATTCAAATGGGCTGCCAGTTTATCGATACGCCAGTAGATCGCCGGGGAATCAATCCAATGACCGATCTACAGCTATTAAAAAGATATAGGCAGATCCTTCGGACAATCAAGCCTGATCTAGTGATCACATATACGATCAAGCCCAATATTTATGGCGGTCTGGTGGCCAGATCGATGGGCATTGCATATGCGATCAATATTACTGGTCTGGGCACTGCATTTCAGAACGATAATTTCATCCGTAAGCTTGTTTGCTTTCTTTATAAAAAAGCTTGCAAGAAAGCAAAAGTGGTCTTCTTTGAGAATCAGGGAAACAGGGACTTGTTTCATCAGTTTCGTTTGATCCAGGCAGATCAGGCCTGCACCTTAAATGGCGCTGGTGTCAATCTGAATGAGTATTCTTTTGCCCCTTATCCGCAAGAGCAAAAAAATATACGTTTTCTGTTTATCGGCAGGGTGATGAAAGAAAAAGGGATAGATGAATTGCTTACGGCGGCAAGAAGAATCAAAAATGAAAATCAACAGATCTTTTTCGATATTGTTGGTCCGATGGAAGATGATTACAAGCAGACGATCGATAGCGCTGTAAACGACGGAATCATTCAGTATTACGGTTTTCAATCAGATGTCAAGCCATTTATCAGGCAATGCCATTGTTTTGTCTTGCCATCTTACCATGAAGGCATGGCGAACACTTTATTGGAATCAGCCGCAATGGGCAGACCGTTGATCACGAGCAATATCCACGGCTGTATGGAAGCAGTAAGCGGGAATGGGTATACATGCAGCACTAAGGACGCAGATGATCTGTATGACAAGTTAAACAGGTTCAGCAAGCTCAGTCATCAGGAAAAAGTTCAGCTTGGCTTACGATCACGAAAGCATATGGAACAAGTATTTGATAAGAAAAAAGTGGTACGACAAACCATTCAGAAACTACAGCTATTGGAGGAAGATAGATGAGCAAGCTATTACCAGTATTTATATTCAGCCTGATCATGGCATATATATCTGATAAAAGAGCCCACATTGATTTCAATAAGTTCGGGGATAAGATCTACCGGCATAAAGAAAAGATATTCTTTTTCCTTATGGCTGTGGTTGTGATTGTTTTTGTAGGGCTAAGGACCAGTTATAACGATACGGAAACATATCGCTATTCCTACGAATTAATGCCGACGGGAATGGGGAATATATTGAACTTAGATTTAAGCTTAGGATCAAATCCGGGGTTTAACATTTTAAATACGATTTTAAAGACAATCGGATTCAGTACGCAGGATTTTTTAATGATCTATGCTGTGGTTACCGTCGGTATCTATTTCTGGTTTGTCCGAAAGTATTCTGACAATATCTGGTTGTCTGTGTTTTTGTTCTTTACCATGGGGTGTTACACCTTCACCATGGCAGCCATCAAGCAATGTGTAGCAGTGGCATTTTGTCTGGTAGGAATAGACCGATTGTTGCGAGAAAAAAAGATATCTTTTGTATTTTGGATCCTGCTTGCTTCCACATTTCACCCGTATTCATTGATGTATCTAATTGCCCCATTTTTGATGTTCAAGCCATGGACGAATAAAACGTATATCTTATTGGCAGTCTTTGGCCTGATCGGGCTTGGTATTCAGCCATTATTGGGCACGGTTGTCGATATCACGACAATGTTAGGCGAGGAATATGATGCCGCAACATTTACGGGAGAAGGCATCAATATCTTCCGATTAGCCGTGGTCTGGGTACCTGTGATCGTATCCTTCTTTGTCAGAAAGTATCTCAGAGAAGCGAATACTAAGAAGGATAATCTGATCTTAAATCTAACGATACTCAATGCTGAGATCATGTTTATCGGCTTGTTTGGAACGGCAAATTACTTCGGACGATTAGCGAATTATTTCCTGATCTTCCAGGCGCTTTGTTTGCCGCATTTGTTTAATGGTTTTACAGCTGGTAGTAAAAAACTTATTACATTTCTTTGTGTGTTTTGTTTTTTATTATATTTCTATTATGCAAATGTAATCAATCAGTATTTTGATAATGGGTTTTATTCGATTTCTTTCTTATCTTACATAAGAGGGGTGGTAGGCAGTATATGAATGCTAAAGGTGCAAATGAGCCAATAAGAGTATTGCATGTTGTCACCACGATGAATCGTGGTGGATTAGAAACGATGTTGATGAATTATTATAGGCATATTGACCGTAATGTAGTTCAATTTGATTTCTTGGAGCATCGTGATAATGAATCGGACTATGATCAGGAGATATTGGCATTAGGTGGTAGAATCTTTCGTTTGCCTAAGTTAAATCCCTTCAATATTTTATACCACAAAAAACTAAGCGCATTTTTTCGTCACCACCAAGAATATAAGATCGTTCATGTTCATCAAGACTGTTTAAGTTCCATTGCATTAAAAGCTGCTTATCAAAATCATGTGCCAATCCGGATTGCGCATAGTCATAGTGCAAGTCAAGATCAGAATATAAAAATAGTAGTAAAAAAAGCTTTAATGAAAAGCATTCCCAGATACGCTACTCAACTTTTTGCTTGCAGCAAAGAAGCTGGAGATTGGATGTTTTCTGGTTCGGATTATCAAATAGTTAAAAATGCAATTGATACTAAATTGTTTTTATTTAATAAGAAAAAAAGAGCATTGATTAGAAAAAATTTAGGTATTCCGGATTCCAAACTAGTCATAGGTCATGTGGGCAGATTCAATTATCCTAAGAATCATGATTTTTTAATTGATATTTTTTATGAAATTCAAAAGCTTAATAAGAATTCGATTTTATTACTAGTTGGAATTGGGGATTTAGAAACCAGCATAAAAGAAAAGGTAGTAAGGTTGAGGCTAGCTGATAAAGTGATGTTTATGGGAAAAAGAAACGATGTAAATGAACTGATGCAAGCAATGGATGTTTTCGTGTTCCCTTCAAACTATGAGGGACTTCCTGTAACTCTTGTAGAAGCTCAAGCATCTGGACTGCCTGTTATTAAATCGAGCAATGTTCCAGATCAATGTGCTCTTACTCCATTGGTAGTTTCGTTATCGTTAGAATTATCGGCCAGCGATTGGGCCAAAGCTATTATTAAAATTGAGAAGGGATATGTTAGGAAAAGTACTTCCGAATATATTTTTAAGCATCATTTTGATATAGAAAATAACGCTGAATGGTTGCAAAAATTTTATCAGGAGAAATTCAATGAGTGTACAAACTAAAATTAAGGAATTGTTAAGACGAATGAATGGCGAAATACCTACTAATGTTTTAAAAAAGAGAGGGTTAATTGTTGGTGAAAATTTTAATCGTCAGCAAGGATGTTTTATTGATCCTACGCACTGCTTTTTAATATCTATAGGAAATAATGTTACTTTTTCAATAAGGGTCTGCTTATTGGCACATGATGCTAGTACAAAGAATTTCTTAGGATATACAAAGATAGGGAAAATAGAGATTGGCGACAATGTATTTATTGGTGCAAATACTACTATTCTTCCAGGTGTTACTATAGGGAATGATTCAATTGTAGGCGCAAATTCAGTAGTGACAAAAGATATACCAGAAAATGTTGTTGCAGCAGGTAATCCGGCACGTGTGATTTGCGGTTTAGAAGACTATCTAAAAAAATATCGATTAAAAGATGAAGATGCATATTTTGATCGAAGTTATCGATATCATGGGAAAATAGGCAAAGAGAAAATTCTGAAGATGAAAAAGGCAACTCAGGATAAGATCGCTTACATTGATTGAGGTATCTTATGGAAAAACGAATTACAGTTTTTACACCAACATACAACAGAGGAAGACTATTACATAGATTATATGAAAGCTTGTTAAGGCAAACAAACAGAAATTTTAAATGGTTAGTTATAGATGATGGATCTACAGATGATACAAGAAAAATCGTAAATGATTGGATTGCAGAAGGAAAAATAGAAATTGGGTATATTTATAAGAAGAATGGTGGTTTGCATACAGGCTATAACAAAGCGATAGAAATAATTGATACTGAATTGTCTATGTGCATAGATTCTGATGATTGGTTGACTGACAATGCAATTGAAATGATTTTGAAGTATTGGGATAAGAATAAGAACGATCGATATGCAGGATTAATTGGATTAGATATAGATAATCATAGTCATCTTATTGGGGATTATCTACCGAATGAGAAAAGTGTAAATCCAGTAATGCTATTAGCAAAAAAAATGTAAAGGTGATAAAAAATATGTTGTACGAAGCGAGTGTTATAAAAAGGTAGCTCCAATGCCATCATTTGAAAATGAAAAGAATTTTAATCCTCATTATTTGATTCTTAAATTATGTAAAGACTATGAATTTTTAATTTTGAATAAACCCTTATGCGTTGTTGATTATCAAGATGATGGGATGTCAGCAAATATCTTTAAGCAATATTTGAATAGTCCAAATAGTTTTGCAGAATTACGAAGGGCCATTATGGAGTTGAACATACCGTTTGATTATTTGCTGAAGACCGTAGTGCATTATATATCTAGTTGTATCATAGCGGGACAAAAAGATATTATAAGCAAATCGCCTAGAAAACTACTTACATCTCTTGCATTTCCAGCAGGCTATTTACTAAGTAAATATATACGTAAAAATGCAAACAAAGTGCTGAGGGTTTCTTGATTTAGGTATTGGGAAAAGTGGTGTGTTGAAGATGAAGAAAATACTGATTTTATCCAATGCTATGGAAATTGGGGGAGCAGAGAGAGCCCTTTTAGGGTTGCTCAATGCTTTTGATTATTCATGTTATTCTGTCGATTTGTTTTTATGTAGGCATACAGGAGAGCTATACAAAGAGATTCCAAAGGAAGTTAATATATTACCAATGAACCAAGCTAGATATTTAGCAGTCCCAATGATAAATCTTATAAAAGAAAAACAATGGAAAATCTTCTATGGACGATTAAAAGCTAAATTTTTAGCTAAACGATTCGTACGACAAAATTCATTAAGTAAAGATAATCAAGTTGAATTAACGTATAGTCACAAATATACATTTAAGTACTTTGATTACATTAATCCAGACGTTGAATATGATTTAGCTATTAGTTTTTTAACTCCCCATTATATTTGTGTCAATAAATGTCATTCAAAAGTAAAAGTAGCGTGGATACATACTGATTATTCAACAATTGATATTGATTTGGATACAGAATTAGAAATGTGGAATAAGTATGACAACATAGTCTCAATATCTGATAAATGCTCAGAAACATTTCTTTTAAAAATGCCAATTTTAAAAGAAAAGATTATCAGAATTGATAATATCATACAAAAGGAGATAATTCTAATGCAGGCAAGAAAAAGTATTCCTGTTGAAATAGATAGGAATGGAGATGAGTTAGTTTTTTGTTCTGTGGGGAGATTTAGTTATGCCAAAAACTTTGATAATATCCCTAATATATGTAAAAGAATTTTACAAAAAGGAATCGAAATCAAATGGTATTTAATTGGTTATGGAGGAGACAAGGATCAAATTCAATCGAAAATTCAAGAGGAAAAAGTTGAGAGAAATGTTGTTATTCTAGGAAAAAAGGAGAATCCTTATCCGTATATTAATGCGTGTGATTTTTATATACAGCCATCTAGATATGAAGGTAAGGCAGTAACGGTCAGGGAGGCACAAGTATTAGGGAAGCCTGTAATTATTACTAATTTTCCTACAGCAACAAGTCAGTTGATTGATGGCTATGATGGGAAAATAGTGTCATTAGATAATGAAAAATGCGCTGAAGAAATAGTCTCGTTTATTAAAGACAAGAAACTTGTATCAGCTATTACTAAAAACATAGAATCCACCGATTATACTAAATAAATAAAATTTATGCATTGATGGGTGACTATCATGTCTAGGATTGAAGTTATTCATTGTTTTGGAAAAATGAATGCAGGCGGGGCTGAAACGTTGATTTATAACGTTTATAAAGCCATTGATAAAAATAGATTTCACTTTTCTTTTTTGGTTTTCAATAGTGATTCAGGGTTTTATGATGAAGATATTAAACAGTTAGGTGGAGATATATTTTATTTACCTTGCATGTCTGATAAAGGTGTCTGGAGATATTTGAATAATTTAATTGCCTTTTTTAAAGAGCATAAACCGGATGTTGTTCATTCTCATATGGATTGGCAAGGAGGATTTATCGCATATGCTGCTAATAAAGCAAATGTTAAAAAAATTATTGTTCATGCGCATGCGGATCAGAGAATATTTAAAAAGAATCTATTTTACAAATGCTTAATTAACCTAAATAAAATATTGATAAAAAAATATGCTACACATCGTCTTGCTTGCTCTAGAATTGCAGGTGAGTCCTTGTTTTATGGGGATTTTAAAATATTAAATAATGGAATTGATTATTACAAATTTCAACACGCTGACTCAAGTAAGATAAGTGAGTTAAAAGAAGAATTTAACATTAAACCTGCAGATATAGTTATAGGATCCGTTGGAGGATTGTCTAAAAATAAGAATCATGACTTTTTAATAGATGTATTTCATGATTTATATAAGTTTAATTCAAATTATAAATTGATTATTGTAGGCGATGGAGTAGAGAGAGGAACTCTGGAAAAAAAGGTAAATGATTTAAAACTTTTTAATGCTGTATATTTTGCTGGAGTCAGAAAAGATATTCCTGAATTTATGAATGTCTTTGATGTTTTTGCACTCCCCTCATTAAGCGAAGGATTGGGAATAGTTGCGATTGAGGCACAGACATGTGGTTTGCCATGTGTTCTGTCAGAATGTGTTCCATCAGAAGTGGATTTTAAACAATCTCCAGTTTGTTTTTTGCCTTTAATTAAAGACCTATGGGTTAAGTCTTTATTAAATCACGATTTTGTAGTTTCAAAGAAAAAAACAAATGACTTACCTGTGCGATTTAGTATTAGCAATACAGAAACAGAATTAGAGGATTTATATAAATTATGATAAGTATATGAATTCTTGTATTAGATGGTGATATTTTGATGAAGAAAATAAGTGTAATTGTTCCTGTTTATAAAGCAGAAGACGTATTGATAAAGTGTGTTGAATCGATTTTAACACAGACATACACAAATCTGGAAGTGATTTTAGTAGATGATGGATCTCCTGATCATAGCGGAGCAATATGTGATCAATATGTTAAGAAGGATAGCAGAGTAAAAGTAATTCATAAGAAGAATGGTGGAGTATCTTCAGCAAGAAATTGTGGACTTGATGCTGCAACAGGAGATTATTGTACTTTCGTAGATAGCGATGATTATATTGATCCAATAATGTATGAAAACATGATGAAAAAAGCAAAACAATTTGATTGTGATGTTGTTATGTGCGATTGTGTGAAAGAGTATGGAGATAGGAGTGAAGTTTATACACACGAAATACGTTCTGGATATTACAATAGAAAACAATTAGAGGAGGAGTATTTCCCTCATTTATTAATTATGCCAAATGTGGAATATCCTCCAACTATTTCTAATTGCCTTTGTCTATTTAAAAATGAGAATCTAAAATTTCGCTATGAAGAGAGTATTCGTTTCTCAGAAGATCTATTATTCGGAGCAGAATTAATATATCATGCACAGTCTTTCTATTATATGAAAGGATGTTGCTTTTATCATTATTGGATGAACCCACAATCTGTTACACATACATTTGCTATAGATAAATGGGATGATTATAAAAAATTGCACAGGAAAATTGAAAATAAGTTTTCTAATTATATGTATTATAACTTTTCTCAACAAATAGAACTGGTTTTACTCTTTTTTGTATATAATGCCGTCAGCGATATTCTCTTTACATCACAGCTTAACAGTCAAGATAAAATGATGAAATGCAGAGAAGTTTTATGTGAAAAAAGAGTGAAAGAAATGTTCTCAAGGATAAAGGTAATAAAGCTATCAATACCGTTTAAATTGAAAGTATTAACATTGATGTATAAATATAGAATTGGAATTAGATTTTTGATTTCAAAGATGAGTAAAGGGTGAATATGAAAAAAACAGTTTTGTTCATAAACGGTCATTTAGACGTAGGAGGGTGTGAACGCTCATTAGTCGATATTTTGAAAAATTTTGATTATGAGGAATATGATGTAGATTTATTACTTTTGGAGCATATGGGAGATTATCGTGATGAAGTTCCAAAAGAAGTTAATGTTACCTTGTACTCACTCGATTACGCATTTGGAAGTTTCATTTCATGTATGATAAAAGCAATAATTCGGAAAGATTGGTTTTCATTCTTTTTTCGCTTTTACTATATATTAGGGAATAAAGTGGATCGTCATTTCTGGAGAAAATTAAAGAAACTATTTAAAAAAGTGAGAGACAGTTATGATATTATCATCGCTTATCGACCGGGCATTTGCACTGAATTAGCAGCGTTTACTTTTCATGGTAAGAAAAAGATAAGCTGGTGGCATCATGGATGTATGAATTTTTCAGGAAAGTCTGCTGATGTATTAGAAATGTCATATCGACAGATGGATTCTATTATAGCCGTTTCTTCAGGTAGTGCTTTATTAGTTGCTAAGAAATTCCCAGTTATAAAAAGCAAAATTAAAGTTATTCCAAATATGATTGTTTCAAATGAATTGTATATTAAATCAAAAGAATTCGAACCGGACGAGTTTCAGAAATCAGATTTTAAGATCATTTCGGTGGGAAGAATGTCTCCAGAAAAAAATATGATACAGTGTCCTTATATTGCATATTTTCTCAAAGTGAGAGGAATTAAATTTAGATGGATTCTGATTGGAGATGGGGCAGAAGAGCAAAAAGTTAAAAATGTAATTAAACAGTTGGATTTACAAGATGATGTGATAATGATTGGAAGAAAGAGTAATCCATATCCCTATATTGCTATTGCAGATCTTTTGGTTCATCCTTCGCTAGTAGAATCCCAAGGAATAACATTGCTTGAAAGCATGGTGTTGAAAACACCGGTTGTTACAGTTGCTTCACAAGGACCACAAGAGTTTGTTAAATCAGGTGTAAATGGTTATTTGGTCGAGAATGATGTAGAAAAAATTGCAAAAAAAATTGAGATGTTATATACAAATACAAGTTTACGCTTGCAAATTATAGAAAATGCTGCGGAAGATGTACAACGATTTGAAAGTAAAGAAATTATGAGGAAAATACAAGAGGTTTTAGTGTGAGAAATTAATATCTTTATTCTCTATGGATAGTTTTCATTGAATATTGGAAATAAAGTAATCCAAAGTTGAAAAATGGTGATCGCAAATCGAGTTAAGAACAGGTGCTTTTATGATAAAGATAAATAAAAAAATATTATATTTTAGTATAGCTCTTATGATATTGGCTGTATTGAATGTTTGGGGATGTGCTAGTAAGGAAAATACTCAATCAATTGGAACAGTTAATTTAAATATTGAAACCTATTTAGCCGGAAAGAATCAGCCGACACATCCTTCTGTAGTTGCATTTGATGATATGTGGAACGGTTATAAATACTGGATGAGTTATACTCCATATCCTCAAGGCAATGGGGAGGAGGAAAACCCGAGTATTGCTGTTTCCAATGATTTGTATGAGTGGAAGACTCCGGAAGGAATGCTTAATCCGATTGCAGATAATGAAGAAACGGGATGCGATGAGTTGAAAGATAGTCATATTTTGTATAGGAATGATTTAATGCGTCTTGAGATATGGTATCTTGGAAGATTATCTGAAAAATTGGGTGGAGATGGAAAACAGCTTTTATTATTTAGAAAATATAGCTATGATGGTGTAAATTGGAGCAATTTTGAAGTTATGACAGAAGTACAATATCTTTCTCCTTCAATTAGTTGGGATGGAGAAAAATACCAGATGTGGGGAATAGGTTACGATGGATATAACACAGAAGGGACAATAGTATATCAGGAAAGTATTGATGGAATTACATGGACGGAACCTGTTCAATGTGAAATTGGCGGGCAGAAAACAGATATAGAAATTTGGCATGGTGCAGTGTCCAAGGGTGAAGATACTTATAAACTCGTATATATTGAAACAAGTTCAGATAGTCAAACGATAAAATACTGTGAAAGTATAGACGGTATACATTTTACTAAAGGGGAGAGTATTGTAGAAAATGACAATACTACATTATGGGATCGGCTGTATCGCCCCTACCTACTAAAAGAAAATGGAGAGTATTATGTCTTTTATGGTGTAATAACAAAGGCTAATGAATGGTATATTTCAATGAGTCATGGGAATGATATTAATTCACTTATAGGCATTACAGAAGCTGATAAAACTAAAATGACTCCGTTAGACCATACTATCACAGATTGTAGAAGTATTGGTTGGAAGATACATGAAATATATGATAATATGAGAAGTTATACTAGATTTGAATTGATTGCGTTATCACCAATTATTTTGCTTGGAATGTTATTGTTTAGCAAAACACAAATGAGGAAAATAGTTTATAATATTATAGGATTAGTTTTAATAATATGTTTCTGCTTGGGATATACTTATTTTCGAGTTCAAGCGACCTCATTGGAGGAAGTTGTTTCAATAGTAGGAGTTTCATTGATAGAAGGTGTTTCAATTTATTGTATAGCTTTTTTTGGTTTAATGGTATATGCAAAGACCAGTTGTAAATTGAAGATGTAGTAATTTAAGAGTTACATGTAGTAAAAATATCTTATTACAAGCTAATATATTTAATTTGTACTATTCCCACATGGACTTACCATGGGGGAGAAGTGCGAATAAAAATGTGCAAAAAGGTTCGAGTTAAAAACAAGTGGTAAAAATTTAGGGAGATGTTATAAGTTAACTTGAATAGAAGAAATGTTAATCAAGGGAGAGGTAGCATTGACTGTCATCAAATCGAATCGATAACAGTTGATTAAACAATCATAAGCGTCTAGGATTAAATTCTTACTTATTTGTGCGTGCTTGAGATGATGACGGCAACTGATAAACATACAGGGTATTCAAATGGAAAGAAATTCTACTCTCCTCCACATGCTCTGCAGTATACCATCCCTTTTATATTATAATACGAAAGAATGCATGTGGGATTTATTAATAAAGTATTTGTGTCCGTGCGACTTTAGGTGCGAGGAAATGGAGGTAAACATGAAGACTATTTTATACGGAAATGGTGGTTGTCAAAATCATGGCTGTGAGGCTATTGTCAGAGGAACATTTGAATTACTTAAATGGCCATTGATAATTGCCTCAGAAAGCTTGGATATGGATAAACAATATGGCTTAGACCAGTTTTGTGATGTGTATGATGCTAAGGCAGTCAGGCCAAATAAAATACAATTTGCTAAAGCATACATGAAATTAAAGGTGATGGGCGATTATACAGCCTTGGATGGATTGTCGTATTTGCCTACAATTAGGAAATTAAGTGAAAAGGCTAATTTGGCATTGTCTGTAGGAGGAGATAATTACTGCTATACAAATCAGAAATTTTATGCTTTCTTAAATAAAGCATATCGGGATAACGGTATACAAACAGTTTTATGGGGATGTTCTATTGAACCGGAAATTGTAAAAGATAATGATGTATCCATAGATTTGAAATCATATAAGCTAATTGTGGCAAGAGAAAGTATTACATATAAAGCTGTCAAAGGAATAGGTGCAAATGTAGTATTAGCTCCAGATCCGGCCTTTTTTATGGAGGCAAAAAAATGTGAATTGGATCAACGTTTTAATGATGGAAATGTAATAGGAATTAATATAAGCCCTATGATTGTTTCTAACGAAAAGCAGAGTGGGGCTGCTTATGCAAATTATAAGAATTTAATAGACTTTATTCTTCGAAATACCGATATGAGTATCGCTTTGATACCGCATGTTGTATGGCATCAAAATGATGACAGAAGTGTATTACAAAGATTATATGATGATTTTAAACATGATCAGCGTTTATTTATGGTTGAGGATCATAAAGCACCGGAGTTGAAATATATTATCTCTAAATGTAGGATGTTTGTCGGCGCAAGAACGCATTCAACCATCGCTGCATATTCTACGATGGTGCCGACACTTGTTGTTGGATATTCGGTGAAGGCACGTGGAATTGCAACTGATTTATTTGGCACAGATGAAAATTATGTATTGCC
>ENA-ORNG01000980-ORNG01000980.1-human-gut-metagenome-genome-assembly--contig:-NODE-980-length-22375-cov-4.540009_pt1 | contig 22375 bp, 15 predicted proteins | sample MGYA00242113_ERZ509018 | MGnify/ENA primary metagenome ERZ509018 (study PRJEB26280, sample SAMEA2338711) | human gut metagenome | biome: human gut; feature: human-associated habitat; material: faeces... | reverse complement strand
AAACGGCCTCGACGGAACGAGTCCCCGCGCCATGCGCGAAGCCTCTTATCCTCTGCGTCCGTTTCCTCCTCTTTCCCGTCGAACCGCTTCGCTGGGTTCGCCGGGAATGCTTGAACCTCATAGTTGCACCGACATAAAAACCGCGGCGTCCGAACATTCAGACGCCGCGTGTGCTTTTATTCATCCCGGTACCGGAACAGTGCCCGGCTGAGGGCTAAGATCTCCGGCTCGTCGAGGGAATTTTCAAAAACCGCCGTTCCCGGTTTGCCGCATTGGCGCAGCATACCGCTTTGCGCAAGCTTCCGTTCGAGCTGCATCGCGACGCCGTGGCTGCCGTCCATGATCTCCGGCCCCGGCCCGACGATCCTGCGGATCGCGCCCGTCAGGAACGGATAGTGCGTGCAGCCCAGCACGATCCCGTCGACCGGCTCGCGCAGATACGGCGCGAGCTTTTCGGTCAGATACGCCTCCACGGCGCTCCCGCGCAGCTCCCCGCGCTCGACAAACTCCATCAGACCCCCGCACGGCAGGCCGGTGATCTGTGCGCGGTCATCAAACTGGCGCTTGAGCGCCTGAAATTTTTCCTGCTTGATGGTCATCGGCGTCGCCATGACCAGAATTCTGCCGCCAGGGTATTTTTCTACGGCTGGCTTGAGCGCGGGCTCTGTTCCGATCACGGGAATGTCAGGGTATGTTTGCCGCAGCAGGCCGATGGCGGCAGATGTCGCCGTGTTGCAGGCCACGACGATGGCCTTGGCCCCGGCGCTTACCAGATGCTCCGCCGCCGCAAGGCTCAGCGCCTGGATCTGCGCTTCGCTCTTGACGCCGTAGGGCGCGTGGAGCGAGTCGCCATAGTACAGATAGTTTTCCTGCGGCAGCAGCCGCACCGTCCCACCGAGGCCGGAGTCAAAAAACGCGACAGGCCGATCCTGCTTCTGCATGCTCACGCCTCCAAAAACCGCACGATCTCATTCAGATCGTATTCCCCGCCGTCCATGTTGATGCGCAGCGTCCGCTCCGGCGGGAGGGTTTTGGCCCATTCGTCGTAAAGCTCCTTGAGCTCGTACACATACATGAGGTCGAGATCGTCCTCGTATTCCCGTCCGCGCTGGCGCATGTGCTCGATGATCGTGCTGACGGAACAGTCGAGATAGAGATATTTGTCGATCGGCGGCATCAGCGACGCGATGCCGTTTGCCAGCTTGCAGAGAATGCCGAATTCGTCCTGCGTCAGATCCTGCTGGTTCAGGCGGTATTTCGCGATGACCAGATTTTCCAGAAACGCACGGTCAAAGAAGAAAAACTCGGTGTCGCCGATCTCCGGCCGCCATTTTTCATCGTCAAAATATAGCGAGAGAAAGCTCACCTGCGAGTGAAACGACCAGCGTTTGGAATCGGAATAGTATTCATTGATATAGGGGTTGTCCTGCGGGCGCTCCTCATGAAACGCGGCGCGCGGGCCGAAATATGCTGTGAGCCGCTGCAAAAGCGTCGTCTTTCCCGCGCCGACAGTGCCGCAGATCGCGATGTACTTCATATCCGCCCGCCTCCTTCGTTTACACAAAATGCTTTTCTATTCTACAACATCCAGCCGGTGGAAGCAAGATGCAAAACTGCCGAAAAACACGGCGTCCCGCTTGCAAACCTCCCGGCGGCATGATACGATAGAAAAAAGAAAAGGGGAGGGTGCTGCAATGAACTACGCGGCGATCAAAAACTGCGATATTGCCAACGGACCCGGCGTGCGGGTCAGCCTGTTCGTCTCCGGCTGCCGCCACCACTGCAAGGATTGCTTCAATCCCGAAACGTGGGACTTTGCCTGCGGCGAGCTGTTTGATGAGGCTGTGATGGACAAGCTTCTCGCCCTGCTGGCTCCCGGCTATATCCGGGGCATCACGTATCTCGGCGGCGAACCGTTTGAGCCGGAGAACCAGCCGGGGCTGCTGGAGCTTTCGCGCAGGATCAAGGCGGCCTATCCCGAAAAATCCATCTGGTCGTTCACGGGCTATCTCTTCGACCGCGACATTCTGGCAAAAAAGCTCGGCCCGTGGGAGGTCACGCAGGAGCTTTTGTCCTATCTCGACGTGCTGGTTGACGGGCCGTTCGTTGCAAGCCTCAAAAATCTGAACCTGCGCTTCCGCGGCTCGTCCAATCAGCGGCTGATCGACGTGCCTGCAAGCCTGAAAACCGGAGCCGTCGTCCTCTGGGACGAGCGGCAGTAGGAGGAAGTCTATGCCTGTGATCAAGATCCACTATTTTTCCGACGATCTGCCCCGTCTGCAAAAAACCAGCAAGGGCGATTGGATCGATCTGTACTGCGCACAGACCATGGAGCTTCACGCGGGGGAGTTTGCGCTTGTCCCGCTGGGCGTGTCGATGCAGCTGCCGGAGGGGTATGAGGCGCGCACGGCCCCGCGCTCGTCCACGTTCAAGCGCTGGGGCATTCTGCAGGCCAACTCCGTCGGCGTGATCGACAACAGCTACTGCGGCACGAACGATGAATGGAAGCTGCCGGTCTACGCCACGCGCGACACCGTGCTCGAAAAGGGCGACCGCATCTGCCAGTTCCGCATCTATGAGGTGCAGCCGCCCATCAGCTTTGAAGAATGCGACACGCTTTCCGACACCGACCGGGGGGGCTTCGGCTCGACCGGCGTGCGCTGATTTTTTTGAAAACGATACTCCGATACAAGAAAGGATGATTTGGTTATGAAAACGTTGCTCAAGGGCGGCACGGTCGTCTCTGCGGCAGGCTCCCGCGCTGCGGATGTGCTGGTAGACGGCGAGAAGATCGCCGCTGTCGGCGAAGGACTGGCAGTGGATGGCGCAAAGGTCGTCGACGTGCGCGGCAAGCTGCTCTTCCCCGGCTTTATCGACGCGCATACGCATTTTGACCTCGACGTCTGCAATACCACGACCGCCGACAACTTTGACACCGGCACGCGCAGCGCCATCCACGGCGGCACAACGATGGTCATCGACTTTGCCTGCCCGAATAAGGGCGAGACGCTGGGCTACGGGCTTGATCTCTGGCACAAAAAGGCCGACGGCCGTTCCAGCTGCGACTACAGCTTCCACATGACCATCGACGACTGGAACGAGGGCATCAAAAATGAAATTCCGGCCATGTTTGCCGCCGGTATCCCATCGTTCAAGATGTACATGACGTATCCCGCCATGATGATCGGCGATCAGGACCTGTTTTCCGCGCTGCTGGAGCTGAAAAAATACGGCGGCATCGCGGGCGTTCACTGCGAAAACGCGGGCGTGATCGATGCGCTGATCGCGCAGCACAAGGCGGAAGGGAAGACGGCCCCGTCGTCCCATCCCGAGTGCCGCCCGAATCCGCTTGAGGCGGAGGCCGTGGCCCATCTGCTGCGCATTGCGGAGGTCGCGGACGTTCCCATCGTGATCGTGCATCTGAGCACGAAGGAGGCGCTGCTCGAAGTTATGCACGCGCGTGAGCGCGGCCAGAAGGTCTATGTCGAGACGTGCCCGCACTACCTGCTGCTGGACGACAGCGTTTATTATCAGGAGGACTATTCCGCCTCCGCGCGCTATATCTGCGCACCGCCCATGCGCAAGAAGGAGGATCAGGCGGTTTTGTGGAAGGCCCTTGCCAACGGCAGCATTCAGACCGTCTCGACCGACCATTGCAGCTTTACGCTGAAACAGAAGGACGCCGGACGCGGCGACTTTACGAAGATCCCCGGCGGTCTTCCCGGCGTGGAAACGCGCGGCGAGCTGCTCTATACCGCAGGCGTGGCCGAAGGCCGCATCACAAAGGAGCAGATGTGCGCCCTGCTGTCCGAAAACCCCGCCCGGCTCTATGGCGCATATCCGCGCAAGGGCGTGATCGCGCCCGGCAGCGACGCGGATATCGTCGTCTACGATCCTGAGGCTGACACGGTCATCACCGCGCAGACGCAGCTTTCCGCCGCAGGCTACACGCCCTATGAGGGCTTCAAGACCAGGGGTTCCATCGCACAGGTCTATCTGCGCGGCACGCTCGCCGTCGACCACGGCGAAATGAAGACCGGCCCCATCGGCACGTACATCCCGCGCCATCCGGGAAGTCTGTAAGCATAAGCGCAGCGGCCCGGCACGGGCTGCTGCGCTGGTTTCTTTCTGGATTTGATTGACAGTGCCCGGAAACTGTGGTACAGTGAGATCACAGCCAGTGATATACGGGGCGTCTTGGACGTGGTTGCCGGGGGGGCTTCGGCCTTTTGATCCGCCTTGAGCGGGCACATCGGTTTCGGAAAGAGCATTGGCACAATAAATACAGCTGATGAGACACCGGCCGAAAGGGGCGATTCGCCCGAGCGTCCACCGTCCAAGGCTGTATTTGCGCTCCTGCGGTCCCGGTAATCCTGCCGCGGCGGGAACCCCGGTCTTGATTGCCGCAGGAGCGTTTTTCATGTTTGCAGGCGCATTCTCTCCGGCATTTCCTTCAAAATACAGCCTCCCATTCTCATGCATGGCATGACAACGGGAGGCTGTTTCGCAGATTCCTGCCGCTCAGGTTTGCCGGGCGGCTTTTTCCATGAGCTTCTGATAGACCGGGCGCATGGCAGGCTCGGAGACGGAGGATAAAACATCTTGCACCGAAAGCCAGCGGACGGCGCTGTTTTCATCCGGCTTGCAGCGGATGGGGGATTTGTCGCCGGCCTCCAGCAGATACGTCGCGTTCAGATGCAGGTGGGCGCAGACGAATTTTCCACGCTTGACGTGCGGCGCGACGTGCAGGATTTCGAGTGAGAAGATATCCGGGGAGACGGGCGCGGCCAGCACGCCGGATTCCTCATTTGCCTCGCGCAGCGCGACGGAAAGAAGGTCGGCTTCCCCGTCGGCGTGTCCGCCGAGCCAGGCCCAGGACTGATAGAGATTGTGATAGGCCATAAGCACCTTCGTCCTGTCCGGGTTTACGATCCAGCAGGAGGCGGTGAAGTGCGCCGTAGCGTTTTCGCGCGTAAGGAGATCGGAGAAGCAGTCCATGTCAGCCAGCATCTGCCGCCGGTCGGCCTCCTCCTGCTCGTTATAAGGCGCAAACGCCTCGATCTGCGCGCGCAGGCGGGTAAGCTCAGTCATGCTCGTAGGCCATCATCTTGTCGATACGCCGCTGGTGACGTTCGACGCCGGAGAACGCCGTGTCCAGCCACACGTCGACGATCTCAAGGGCCAGCATTTCGCCCGTCACGGCTGCGCCAAGGGCCATCATGTTGGTGTCGTTGTGTTCGCGGGTGAGCCTTGCGGACATGGGGTTGTCGAGCAGCGCGCAGCGAATGCCCTTGACCTTGTTGGCCGTGATGGACACGCCGATACCGGTCGTGCAGCAGACAATGCCGCGGTCGCATTCGCCGCTGGCGACGGCCTGCGCCGCCGGGCCCGCAAAGTCGGGGTAGTCACAGCTGTCTTTCGTGTAGCAGCCGAAGTCCTTATAGGCAAGGCCGCGCTGTTCGAGATGCTTCATAATGGCGTGCTTGAGATCAAGCGCGCCGTGGTCACAAGCGAGAGCGATCATAGGGGTGTTCCTCCTGCGGTTTTTTTCTCTATTATACCGCAGGAGGCGCGAAATGCAAGCGCAATCAAAGGCGGCACAGCCTTTGCTTTTTAATGTCTCACGCTCAGGAAAATCTCAATAACTGTATCGCTGTCATCAAACCGCAGCGAGGCGCTGAAATTTCCTGTATAAAACCTCAGATGGTAGCTGTCGCCCGCGCCAAGGAACGCATACGAGGCCGCCGCGTTGCTGCCATACAGATCCTGTGTCCGGTAGTATTCCTGCGGCAGCGTCAGAAGCTGCACCTGCGAATCGACCGGGATCGTGTCCAGAATGCTTTGCAGACTGCCGCCGATCGCCGCGCCACGCAGGAAGTCCGGAGAAAATGTGCTGCTGTCCGCCGACGGCGTGATATCCACAGAATCGAGCCGCAGCACGCGGTCAGAATCAGGCGAAAAATAGTAGCTCACGCCGTCAACGGTAAAATTATCGCCCGGCATCCGGCCGCGCCAGACGCGGCTGTTCCGGTAGCTCTGCGCCGTTTTCACCGCCGTCTCATAGTCCATGCCGAGATAGACGCCGTTGGGCAGCGTCAGCTCGCACGGCTGGACGGGAACGGTTTTATTCGTCTCTGCTGCCGCAGGCGGTTCATTCGGGCCGGAAAGGAACACATCCGACAGCAGGAAATTGACATTCGCCGTTCCGGACAGGAAAAAGACCTCCATGTTTCCGGCGGACAGCAGCCCGGTGTGGCTGTCCTGCTCGGAAATGCCGAGAAACGCCGCTGTGTCCTCGTATTCCGATTTCAAGAACCAGTAGACAGCGTTTTCACGCGGGCCATCGACGACGGTTTCCGCGCCGGTTCCCGCAGAGCGGTACACAAGCGACGTTTCCCAGTGCTGGTTACAGTCGGATTTTCCTTCAGGGCACGGGACAGCGTCAGACCGCACGAGCAGCCGGTATGCGCCGACCTGCGCCAGAAGCGTCGTGTCCAGCGCCGTGCCGTCATCATCCAGCGGGGTGAAGCTGGCCGCCATCTGCTTCAGAAGCTGTCCCTCATAGCGGGTCTGCAAATACGGGCTATAGCCAGAGGATGTTTCCCTGTCCTCGCCCAGCGTCCAATGCACGCGCACCTCATAGCAGCCGTCGGCTGCGCCGAAGAGGTATACCAGTTCATTTTCTGCACCGGAGGCCAGCGTGAAGACCGTATAGCGGTTGGTCAGCTGGGAATCGAATCCCTGCGCGATATAGTCCGCGATGCGGCTGGAAACGTCTGTACCGGCGAGAAGTTCCGCTTTGAGCGTTGAGCCTGTCAGATGTGTGCTGGATACCAGACCGCTTTCGTCATAGTCCCAGCCGGTCGTGGGCAGGTATACACCCCATCCGCCGGCTTCGTCCGGGAAGGTGGAGAAGTACGCGTCAATATGAACGGGTCTGCCGTAGCCGTCCATGCCGTTATAGAAGCTCGGATAGAAATAGCCCTGTATATTATTTGCACCATGGGTCGCGGCGTAAATGTCGCGCAGATAGTCCGTCAAGCGGCCGGACTGTTCATACACGGCCAGCGCCGTGCCATCCGTGTCCTTTGTCCAGCCGAGCAGGCGGTAGTCCTGCGTTTCGCTGCGATAGGTGACGGTCACGAGATAGCGGGTGTTGTCCACCAGATATTCCTGCCCGTCGATATACGACAGGCCGGTATCAGTGCCCAGCATGAAGGTGCGCCCGTCGGCATTTTTCGGCGCGATCGCAATTTTGTAGCTCCACAGCTGCAAATCTCCCTCCGGGTCGAGGCCGGACAGGGATGCAAGCTGCTCGAGGTTCACCATCTGCGCGTCCTGCACCGTATCTGTTACAGTCTCAAATCCGCCGTCGGTCAGTACCTTATATTCGATTGGCTCCGGCAAAATGACCTGCGCGATATAATATTCGGCGTAGTCCTCTATACTGGAAAAGAACGCGCTTGTCGGGGGCGTGCTGTCTGCCTCTGCGGGGCTGTCTGCGGTAGAAGAAGCGGGCGGCTCTTCCTCCGGCTGCTCTGCGTCCGTCTTCGGGTCGGTCAGGAAGCACACGGCCACGGCGATGGACACGAATACCGCCGCCAGCACGACCCAGAACGCAGGCTTTTTGTAATTTAAAACGGACTTGATGCGGCCCTTCACGCCCGTCTCGCCGAAGGCCAGCGGGCAGGCCGTGATCATCCGGCGCGGGACGCTGCATTGCAGCAGCGCACGGGAATAGGTCGTCTTGCAGCTCTCTCCCAGCTCGCGCACGACCTTTTCATCGCAGGCCGCCTCGATATCGCGGCAGAATAAAACATACGCCAGCCAGCAGACGGGGTTGAACCAGTATGCCGTCAGGAGCAGGAAGCCCAGCGGCTTCCAGAGCTGGTCGCCGCGCTTTAAATGTGCGCGCTCGTGCGCCAGAACCATGTCCTGCGCGCCGGGCTCCAGCCCGAAGGGCAGATAAATTCTTGGCCGAATCACGCCGAGGATGAACGGGGACGGGACGAATTCCGACTGGAACACGTTTCCCTCCAGCCGCACCGCCGTGCGCACACGAAGCCGCAGGCGCAGCGCGGAAATGGCCGCGTACAGGACAAGCACCGCGCAGCCGCCGAGCCAGACCCACGCGGCAAGCCACGTCAGAATTTGCAGCGGGTTCGCGCTCTGCACAGGGTCAGGTGTAAACGCGGCCTGTAAGGGCGGATTTACAATGGCGTCGACCGCCGGGATGCCGCTCGTGATGGCTGGCGCGGCGGAATACACGATCTCCGGCTGCACCGGCTCCGCGCTCGGAATGAGGCTCAGCACGCTTTCAATCGAGAACGGGCACAAAAGCCGCACCGCCGCCAGCGCCCACAGGGCGCACAGCAGCCATTTCGGCGCTTTTTTGAACGCCAGCCGCACCAGCACGACCGCAAAAATCAGAACCGCCGCAGACAGGCTGCGGTTGAGAAAGCCGAGAAAAAGATTTGTCATGGCCGATTCTCCTCATAGCCGTCGATCATGGCGCGCAGCCGGTCGACCTCGTCCTGCGAAAGCTTCGTCTTGCGCGCGAACGCCGCGATAAACGCGGGGAGCGAGCCTTCGAACGTCTTCTCGACCAGCTCGTCCAGCTCTGCCGCCTGCGCCTCGTCCTTGGAGACGAGGGAGGAGACGAGTCCGTTTTCGTTTTTTACGATGCCGCGCTCGCCTAGACGGTGGATGACCGTATACGTCGTCGTCCGGCTCCAGCCGAGCCTTTCTTTGCACAGCTTCGCCAGCTCCGCGCTGGGCAGCGGCTCATGCTCCCATAAAATCAGGCAGAACCGGTATTCGCTCTCAAAGATCTTCGGGGTGGACATAGGCATTCCCTCCTTGTCTAATACGTTAGACTGTAATTGCAGTCTAACGCATTAGACTGCTCTTGTCAAGCCCCCTTTGCAAAAGGGCAGCTTTTTGCGGACAGAAAATTTTCGGCAGGATGCAACCCTTGCGGAATTTTTGCGTGTAGGAAAGAGAAGCGCGGATGCGGACGCGGCGCGGCCCACAATATCTTGTGGCGGGTGTTACGTCTACCTCGCAACATGGGCCGAAATGGGCTGAAATGCTTGGAAAAACAGCCATTTTCGTAAAAATTGGTTGCATTTTTTAATTTTTATGGTAAACTGATTACATAAAAATCTGCGGCTGCAACAGGCCGCAAATTGAAAGAGGTGCACTTATGAAGCGTACATTTGGAAGATTCATGAGCCTGCTGCTGGTCCTCGCCATGGTGTTGGCGATGGTGCCTGCGGCATTGGCTGCAAATCAGGCGTACAGCGTCGAGCCGGGCTCGACGATTACGATCAAGACGTCAATCATCAAAGAAGGCTCTGTCAGCTGGAGTTCCAGTGATACAAGTGTTGCGACAGTCGCAGCTGTCAGCAGCAGCACAACAGAGGCAACTGTGACCGGCGTAAAGGCCAGCAATACAGCTGTCCGGATCACGGCCACCGGCAAGGTAAATGGTCGTGATTATTCGGAGTATTTCACGGTTTATGTGCGGGACGCATATACCCTTACGCTGGCGCTCAGCAACAGTAATATCAACGGCACGGTTGCGCTGAATCAGGGCGACACCAGAACGCTCACCGCGACTGTCACGGTCGGCAGCAGCGGCGTGACCGCAGGCAATCTGGCAAACTGCGAAGTTCATTTCACCAGCGATAACGATGCCATCTCGGTTACTCCTGCCAGCGCGAAGGTCACCGCAAGCACGGTCGGCCACTACACGACCTATAAGGTTGAAGCGACTGTCAAAGCAGAGAAGGTCGGCGGCGCAACGCTGACGGCGCAGGTCTGGTATCAGGGTAAAGATGGCATGAAGCCGTCCACGTCCGCGACTGCGACCAAGACCATCGGCTTCAGAGTCAGCGGCGCGGCGACGATCTCGGTCACGCTTCCGACCGCCCAGCAGGTATTGTCGCTGGAGGCAGGCGGCACGTCTGCCACGCTGCAGCCGAAGGTGACCGGCTATTCCGGCACGGCGCAGCCGAAGCTGCTGTATCTGTATGACACCAAGGATAACAATCTGTATGTCCGCCCCAACGCTTCGACGACCTCCGCGACAGTCGAGCCGTACAAGGCCTGCGACGCAACAAAGATCTATATCTGCATCGCGGACTACAACGCGGGTCTGACATACGCGAAGATCGACCAGACGAACCCGTCCGCATCGATCGCGGGCAGCTACGCTGTCTGCACGGTCAGCATCAAGAATAAGGGCATGGCTGTCACATCGATCGAGGTCATGAACAACGAAAGCGTGTTCTATAACGGAAAGACCTCCCGCCTGCAGACGCTGCTTGACAACGGCACGATGGTCTTCGGTCTGCAGGACAGCTATTATAAGCCTGCTGTGAAGTCTACGTTGATCCGTGACGAGCTGAAACTTACTGCGCGCATCAAGGCTCCCGATTCGCTGCTTGCAAGCGCTGCGGATCTGAAAAATGCCTATTCCCGCATTGAGTGGACAAGCTCTGCCCCCGCTGTTGCCAAGGTGGGCACGACCGAATCGGACGGAACCTCGGCAACGGTGAAGATCGTGCCGGTCGCAGCCGGTACGGCGACGATCACCGCGAAGGTCGACGGCAATGTTACCGCAACCTATAATGTTACGGTCTATCAGGGTCGTGCATACAAGATCACCGAAGAGCCGAGCATCGGTGAGACGGTCGGCAAGATGACGGACACCGAGCTCAAAGCTATGTTCGAAAAGGAATCAGCCAAGGTCGAGATTCAGACCAGCATCTACGCTGACGAAGTGATGATCTATGAGCTGCCCGTCAAGACGGCAGAAGTCGTAAACGGCACGAACGGCGGCAAGAAGTTCAAGTATACGCTCAACGGCCTCAAGACGGCTACGAAGGAATTCTTCTACAACAGAGAAGACCCGAACGGCACAGGCGTTACGACAGATAGACAGGTGACCTTCTCCGACATTTCCTTCTCGGAGCAGCCCGCAAACGCGGCCTATAAGATCACGGACACCATTGCCGATCTGGCCATGACGGCGTCGGTTTCGACGGGCAAGATCAAATCCGTGGTCTGGTACATGAACAGCGACCAGACGACCGGCGGCGTGGATAAAGCAATTCAGACAGACAAAATTACCGATAAGCCTACGAACTACCGTTCGGTTCTGTCCAATCTCAAGCAGTACATCACCGGTACCGGAACCTATGTGTTCTACTGCCGCGTCACGACCGACGACGGCAAGTATGCCGAAACACGCAAGGCCATCATCACCATCACGGGTGAGAACCACATCAACATTGTCTTCAACCCGACTACGGTAAAAGCCGGCGGGACGTTCACCATCACCGGCACGCCGCAGGAGTATGTGAGCGGCAAGCTGACCAATGTGACCGGCAAGACCTATACGATCACATGGACCTCGAGCGACGAGAGCATTGTTAAGCTTTCCAGCAAGACCAGCACCAACAGCAGCCCCTCTATCACCGCGACGGCCAAGGCTGGCGGTCAGGTCACCATCAAGGCTGAAACGACGATCGGCGCGAAAAAGTATGCTGCCGAAGTGAAGTTCACCGTCACTGTCCCCGAGGCGGACACTGTCAGCCTGACGCTCGGCGAGAACGAAACCTACGTCCAGCTCGACGGCAGCAAGCTTGCCGCGGCAGTCAAGACCGCCGCCAAGACCACTCCCAGCACCTTTACCTTTGAGTCCCCGGCCAACGGCACGCTCTATACCTCGAGCGCCATGTCCGGCACGGTCAGCACGACGACCAAGTATTCTGCCAGCGAAGTCAGCAAGATGGTCTACCGTCCGACGAGAACCACCGGCACGCATACCATCAGGTACGCCGCCTATGACGGCAGCGCCCAGATCGCGACCGGCACGATCAATGTCGTGACCAGCGCAAGCACGGTCGAATACCACATCTCCGCCAATGAAAAGCAGCAGATGGTCGTCAGCGACTTCCAGCGCGTCTACGGCTCCGGCCTGAGCACCGTGACCTTCGGCACGAACTCCGATAACCGCGGCGCACTGTACAAGGGCAGCACGACCAGCTCCGGCAAGGTCGGCAGCGAGGCCTACAGCGTCTCGACCGGCTCGAACCTGCTGAAAAACGTCTGCTTCATCGCGGGCAGCACCACGTCGAAGTACACCGTGACCATCCCCTTCACGGCAAACGGCTCGTCCGGTCAGATGAACGGCCAGCTTGTGGTCTATGTCAATGACACCCACACGCTGAACTCCACCGGCGCGTCCTTCCGCTCCATGGGCATTGCAAACGAACTCACGCCGGATAACGCCACCGGCAGCACCTACATCACCATTGACCGTGTCGTCGGCGGCAAGCTTTACTCCGCCTACACCAGCATCAAGAACTGCACCGCGCTGACCAGCAAGGATTTCGGCAGCACGAAGTTCTACTTCTCTGGCTCCAACAGCCTGGACAGCCTCTATGTCCTGCCGCTGGCCGACAGCAAGAGTGTCGAGGTCAGCTACACCATCGACGGCAGCACGAAGGGCACGCTGTCCTTCAAGGTCAACCAGCAGACGGCCTCCAGTCAGTTCACCGACGTGAGCGGTTCTTACAAGTGGGCGGCTAACTCGGTCGACTTCATGTACATGAACGACATCATCAAGGGCAACAACACCAAGAACCCGAAGCTCTTCGGGCCGGGCGCCAAGATGACCCGCGCCATGCTCGTCACGGTTCTCTACCGCGCGGCAGGCGAACCCTCTGTTACCGGTATCACCAACAAGTTCACCGACAACAAGCAGGGCAAGTATTACTACAACGCGGTTCTCTGGGCCTCCAACAAGGGCATTGTCAACGGCGCGACCGCCACGACCTTCGACCCGAACGGCAATGTCACCCGTGAGCAGATCGCGGCTATCCTGTACCGCTACGAAGGCAGTCCGACCGTGACCGGTTCTCTGAGCGGCTATCCCGATCAGGCGCAGGTCAGCTCCTTTGCCGTCACGGCGATGCAGTGGGCTGTCGGCACCGGCATCATCACCGGCGTCACCTCCGGCGGCAGGACGACCCTCTCCGCAAAGGGCAACGCCACCCGCGCTCAGGTCGCCGTCATGCTCCACCGCTTCCTGACGTTCTAAGCATATCGACCCCTCGCCCCCGGCTCACGCCGGGGGCGTTTTTGCGCACAAAAAGGCGCCCCTACCAACTGCGTTTGAATTTCGCCGGTTTTCGCGGATAATGGGTAATCTATCCGTCTTAGTATGAAAAATCTCCCCTTGCCGGGCGGCAAGGGGAGGAGATGAGGGCGTTTACCCTTCGAACTGACTGTGGTACAGGTTGGCGTAGAAGCCGTTTTGGGCAAGGAGGTCCTCGTGCCGCCCCTGCTCGATGATGTGGCCGTCCTTCATGACGAGAATCACATCCGCCTCGCGGATGGTGGACAGGCGGTGGGCCACGACGAAGCTTGTCCGGGCCTGCATCATAGTGTCGAACGCCTGCTGGATGTGCGCTTCGGTGCGCGTGTCGATGGAACTGGTCGCCTCGTCGAGAATGAGCATGGGCGGCAGGCGGAGCATCACGCGTGCGATGCACAGCAGCTGCCGCTGTCCGGCAGACAGTGCACCGCCTGTATCGGATAGCACCGTGTCATAGCCCTCCGGCAGACGGCGGATGAAGGAATCCGCATGCGCCATACGCGCGGCGGCCTCAACCTCGGCATTTGTCGCTTCCGGCTTTGCAAGACGGATATTCTCGCGCACGGAGGCGGTCTTGAGCCAGGTATCCTGCAGCACCATACCGTACTGGCGGCGCAGGCTTTCCCGCGTGACGGAGCGGATCTCGCTGCCATCGACGCAAATGGAGCCGGCCTTCACGTCGTAAAAGCGCATGAGCAGGTTGATCAGCGTCGTCTTTCCGCAGCCCGTCGGGCCGACGATGGCGATGCGCTGGCCGGGTTTTACGGTGAGGTTCAGGTGCTCAATCAGATGCTGCTCCGGCGTGTAGGAGAATGCGACGTTCTTGAGTTCCACGCTGCCGGAGACGGCTTCGAGCGTCTTTGCATCCGGGGCGTCAGGCGTTTCAACCGGTTCGTCGATCAGTTCAAATACCCGCGCGGCGCAGGCCAGCGCATTTTGCAGTTCCGTAATGACGCCGGTGATCTCGTTGAAGGGCTTGGCATACTGGTTCGCGTAGCTGAGGAAACACGACAGCCCGCCGACCGTGATCGCCCCTGCCACGGCGCTGAGCGCGCCGGTAAAGCCGACGCAGGCATAGATGATGTTGTAAATGATGCGCGTAGACGGGTTCGTCATGGACGAGAAGAAGGTTGCGCGCATGGTCGCCGCTGTCAGACGGTCATTGATCGCGTCAAACTGGCGCAGACTCTCGTCCTCATGCGAGAACGCCTGCACGACGCGCTGGCCATTCAGCTGCTCGTTAATCAGGGCGGTCTGCTCCCCGCGTGCCTTTGACTGCAGCTGGAACATGGAATAGGTATGACCCGCGATGAACTTTGCCACTAGCAGAGAAAGCGGCGTCAGCAGCACGACGACCAGCGTGATCTTCCAGCTGATCGAAAGCATGAAGCCGAGTGTTCCCACGATGGTCAGAACGCCGGTAAACAGCTGCGTGAAGCCCATGAGCAGGCCGTCGGCAAACTGGTCAACGTCAGCGATCATGCGGCTGAGCGTGTCGCCGGAGGGATGGCTGTCCAGATACGCAAGCGGCAGCCGCTGTAGATGGGAAAACGCCCGGCGGCGCACGTCGCGCGTCACGCAGAAACAGACGCGGTTGTGGATGGCCGTCATGACCCACTGCAAGACCGCCGTCAGTCCGGCAAGCACCGCAATTTTGACTGCCAGATTGCCCACGGCAGCAAAATTGACCTGTCCGGGGCCGACGATCTGGTCGATTGCGTCGCCGACCAGAATGGGGATATAGAGCGTGCCCGCCACGCTGGCCGCGGCCAGCAGCAAGGACACAAGCAGCAGCGGCAGATACCGTCCGAGGCTTTTTATCACGCGCCGCAGCGCCCAGGAGGATGTATGCTTCACGATGCGCTCGCCTCCCCCTTCTCCTGCGACCGGCAGATCTCCTGATAGACCAGGCAAGTGTTTTTCAGCTCTGCATGCGTGCCGAGTCCAGCCATGCGGCCGTCGTCGAGCACGACGATCTTGTCCGCGTGCCGGATGGACGACACGCGCTGCGAGATCAGCACGACCGTGGGCTTCCACGGAAGCCGGGCAAGCGCCTTGCGCAGCGCTGCGTCCGTCGCAAAGTCCAGCGCGGAGGCGCTGTCGTCCAGAATGAGAAGTTCGGGCTTGCGCACAAGCGCGCGGGCGATGGTCAGCCGCTGACGCTGGCCGCCGGAGAAGTTGCGCCCGCCGGGTTCGACCTCGGCGTCCAGCTGGCCCTTTTTATCCCGCACGACTCCGTCGGCCTGCGCCGCGCGCAGCGCGTCCCAGAGCGCCTCATCAGACGCATCCGCGCTGCCCCAGCGCAGATTTTCCCGGATGGTGCCGGAAAAGAGCAGCGCCTTCTGCGGCACGATACCGATGCGCGTCCGAAGCGCCTGCAGGCGAAGCGACTTGACATCCTCGCCGCGCACAAGAACGCAGCCCGCTGTTGCGTCATAGAAGCGGGGAATCAGATTTGCAAGCGTCGATTTGCCGGAGCCTGTGCCGCCAATCACACCGATCGTTTCACCGGGCGCGGCGCAGAAGCTGATATCGGTCAGCGCATCCGCGCCTGCCTGCGGGTAGCGGAAGCTGACGTGCCGGAATTCCAGTTCCGGCGCCTCCGCGCTGTCCGGCAGTGCGTCCGCGCCACTCACCATGCTGGACTTTGTATCCAGCACCTGCGAAATGCGGCCCGCACAGGCCACGGATTTTGTGATGTTCAGAATCAGATTGGCAAACTTGATGAGTTCAACCAGAATCTGCGACATGTAGTTATAAAGCGCGATCAGCTGGCCCTGCGTGATCACGCCCTCGTTTACCCGGACGCCGCCCACGCGCAAAATCGCAACGATAGCCAGATTGATGATCACATACGTCAGCGGATTGAGAAGTGCGGAAAGCTTTCCGACGAACTGCTGTGCAGAAAACAGATTTCCGGTCTTTTCTGCGAAGCTTTCCGTTTCTGTCTGTTCACGGGTAAAGGCGCGGATAACGCGCACGCCGGACAGATTCTCCTGCGCTGCGCCGGTTACGCCGTCAAGCCTTGTCTGCACACGCCGGTAGAGCGGAATGCAGCTGAGCATGATGGCAAACACGACGGCAAAGAGCACCGGAATCGCCACGGCGAAGATGAGTGCAGATTTCACATCAATGGTAAAGGCCATGATCATTGCGCCGAAAACCACGATGGGGGAGCGCAGCAGCAGCCGGAGCGTCAGATTAAGGCCCGTCTGCACCTGATTCATGTCGCTCGTCATGCGCGTGACGAGCGTCGCTGTGCCGAGCCGGTCAAGTTCGGCATAGGACAGCGACTGAATGTGCGCAAAAAGCGCACGGCGCAGGCGGCCCGTCGCACCGGTCGCAGCCTTGGCAGAAAAATACTGCGCGCAGGTGGCGCTGGCAAAGCCGCACAGGCCGAGGCCGACCAGAACCAGACATTTTTTCAGGATATACGCCGTATCGCCGGACGAAATGCCGATGTCGATGATATCCGCCATAATGAGCGGCACAAGCAGTTCAAACGCAGCCTCCAGCAGCTTGAAGCACGGGGCCAGGGTCGCCTGCAGGCGGTACGGCCGCAGGTAAACAAGCAATTTTTTCATGAACGATTTCTTCTCTTCGCTTCTTTCTGTCACTCAATAGATTTCAGCGCCTGCGACATATCGATTGTGCGGATCTTCCGCCGCAGGGCAAGATTGACAAGCAGACCGAACACCAGCGTCAGCGCAGCCGAAATGAGATAACTCAGCGGCGCAACACGCACGTCGAAGCACATGAGATCGATCTTGATCTGCCCCATGACATACGCATGCAGCAGCGTTCCCATCGGAAGCCCCAGAAGCGCGCCCAGTACGGTCAGGATGATGTTCTCGCGGAAAACGTAGCGGTTCGTCTCGCCGTCGTAGAAGCCGAGCACTTTGATGGTTGCGATCTCGCGTTCGCGTTCGGTGATGTTGATGTTCGTGAGGTTATACAGCACGATGAACGCCAGCGCCGCCGCGCCCAGTACGACGACCAGCACGATATACCGCAGACTCTGCATCATCGTCGCCACGCGGCTGCGGAAATCGCGGCTGAGGGTGACAGCTGCCGCGTTTTTCGCGCCCGCGAGCGCTGCGGACGCCGCCTGCGCATCCTCGTCCGTCTGATAGTTGACCCATGCGGCCTCGTATCCGGGCGCTTCGCCGAAGACGTCCTGCCAGGTAGTCTGCGTCAGATAGACGTAATTATAAACATAGTTTTCAAACACAGCCTCGACGGTCAGTTCCGTCCGGCGCATGTCGCCTGTCTGTAAGGTGATGGTGTCGCCCGCCGACAGGCGCAGCGCCTGCGCAAGCCCCCGGCTGATGATGCAGCCGCCGTCCTGCGGGTAGGGGATCGGCGCTTTCTCCTGCGTGTGCAGGTCGATAAAGCCGTCCACGCTGCCCGATTCCGGGCAGACGACGTTTGTGGTCTTGACCGTGCCGCCGGCAGAAGCGTCCAGACTTTTTTCCGCGACAAACAGACAGCCCTCCGCGCTGCTTTCTTCGCAGACGGCAAGGAAGTCCTCACGTTCACTGCCGCTCAGCGCATGCTGGAAGGTCACGGCGGCGTCGTAGCGGGTAATCTCGTCGTACTGGTAATCGACGACGCTGCTGATGGAGTCCTGAATGCCGAAGCCCGTGATGAGCAGCGCCGTACAGCCGCCGATACCAATCATCATCATGACCATGCGCTTTTTAAAGCGCAGGATGTTTCGGATGGAGACTTTGTGCAGGAAGGGGAGTCGGTCCCAGATCAGCGGGAGGCGTTCAAGCAAAATGCGCTTGCCCGCCTTCGGCGCTTTGGGGCGGATCAACTCCGCTGCCGGCTTCTGCAGTTCGGCGTGTACGACGTACCACGTCGTACCGAGCGCGCACAGCAGATATGCGCCCGACGAGACGAGCGCAAGCGGCCAGTCAAAGGCATACAGAATGCCGGTAAAGCCGTACATGATATTATACGCGTGCCAGATCATCTTCGGCAGGAAATACGAACCTGCCGCGATGCCGAGCACACAGCCGAGAACCGAGGCGATCCCGGCATAGAGGAAGTATTGGGACAAGATCGCGCCGTTGGAATACCCCAGCGCCTTTAAAACGCCCGCCTGCGTCCGCTGCTCGTCGACCATGCGGGTCATGGTCGTGATGCAGACCAGCGCGGCCACGGCGAAGAAAAACAGCGGGAACACCCGTGACACGCCGCGCACGATATCGGAATCGCTCTCAAAGCAGGCGTAGCCGACGTTGCTGCTGCGATCCAGCACGAACACGTCCGGGTTTTCGAGCTTTTCCAGTTCGTCCTCGCCGTCGCGGTAGTCCTGCTCGGCATCGGCCAGCTTTTGTTCGCCGTCGGCCAGCTCCTGCTCGGCGTCGGCCAGCTTCTGATCGCCGTCTGTGATCTCCTGCTTTGCGTCAGCCAGCTCCTGCTCGGCATCGGAGATCTTCTGTTCTGCTTCGGCCTTACCTGTGTAATAATCCGCCCAGCCGTCTTTGAGTTCCTGTTTTGCGTCTTCCAGCTCCTGCCGGCCATCTTCCAGCTCCTGCTTCGCATCTTCCAGTTCCTGCTGCTTTTCTTCCAGCGTTTTTTTCGCCTCGTCCAGCTTTTTCTGGTTTTCCGCGAACGCCTCGTTCGCCGCGTCTGCCGCCAGATCCAGCTGATTCTCATTGTCGGCCAGAGCGTTCTTGCCCTCGTCCAGCTGCGCCTGCGCCGCTGCAAGCTGCCCACGCGCCGCCGCGATCTGCGCTTTGGCCGCCTCCGCCGCCTCCGGCGACATCGCTCCTGCGGAAAGCGCAGCGTCTATCTGCGCCTCCTGTTTGTCGAGCGCGGCTTTCTGCGCGTCTAACTGCTGCTGCTGCTCGGCAAGCGTTTCGCGTGCTTTCTGGAGCTGCGCGAAAGCGAAGCTTATCTCGTTCTCGGCCTGTTTCTTTTCTTTTTCAAATTTGGCGGCGTTTTCCTCATAGGTCTGCTTCGCGTCGGTCAGCTTTTTTTCGCCGTCTGCCAGCTCCTGTTCGCCATCGGCCAGCTTCTGTTCATTTTCCTCGATCGTCCGCTGCCCATCCACCAGCTTCTGGTATGCGTCGGCCAGTTCCTGCTCCGCCTCCTGCTTTGCGTCGGCCAGAGAAACAACGCCGTCAGCATACGTCTGATGCGCGTCTTCCAGCTCCTGCTTCGCGTCGGCAAGCTCCTGCTTTGCATCGGCCAACTCCTGCTGCTTTTCATCCAGCGTTTCACGCGCGTCGGAGAGCGTCTGCTCGGCCTCTTCATAGAGGCGATCGCTGCGCCCATAAGCCGCGCTCTCGGCAAGCTGCGTGACCCACGGCTCAGCAGCGTCAATGCAGGCGGTATATTCGTCGGAATAGACCTCGCCCTGTCGGCCGGCCAGACGGAGATAGAGCGACGTGTCATATTCCAGCGCAAACGCCTCCGGCAGGATGTATACGAATGACGAAAGCGTTCCGCTGCCGATGGAGGTGCCGCCGCGCTCATAGTTGATGTATAAGACGCTCTTGGCGATGCCGACGATGGTGAATTCCCGGCGGTTGAAGCCGTCCAGCGTATCTTCGTCGTTCTCTTCCGTCAGAACGACTGTTTGTCCGAGATCCTTTTCGGAATACAGCAGCCCGTCAGCCAGACATTCCTCCGCCGTCTGCGGAAATCTTCCACATTTTAAGCCCGGCAGGTCGATCTGCTCAGGCAGCGACAAAAATCTGCACGGCTTCGCCGCCCCATCTGCGACGGAGGCCAGCGCGTCCGCACTCTTTTCTCCTTCGCAGGCCGCCACGCGCGCATCGGCGGCGAGCGCTTCCGCGTCCGTTTCGTCAAAGCCGACCGTGCTGACGAGGCGGAAATCATACATCCGGTGCGCCTCGGCATAGTCGTCCAGCGTATGTACCATTGCGGTCTTTGTCAGCCGCAGGCCGCAGAAAAATCCCACGCCCAGCGCGACGATCGCCGCGATCGCCAGAAACCGGGTGAGACTGCTGCGGATCTGGCGCATTGTCAGTTTCAGCATCTTCGTCACCATTCAATGCTTTCCACCGGCACGGGCGCTTCATTGCGCCGCACGTCGGTGATCTGGCCGCTTCTGACGCGGATGACGCGGTCGGCCATGGCGGTCAGGGCGGAATTGTGCGTGATGATCACGACGGTCATGCCGTTTTCCCGGCTCTGCTTCTGCAAAAGCGCAAGGATCTGCTTGCCGGTCTGGTAGTCAAGCGCGCCGGTCGGCTCGTCGCACAGCAGAAGCCGCGGCCGTTTGGCCAGCGCACGTGCGATGGCCACGCGCTGCTGCTCGCCGCCGGAGAGCTGGGCGGGGAAGTTCTGCATCCGCTCGCCGAGGCCGACCTGCCGCAGCACCTCGTCTGCCGGGATGGGATTTTTACAAAGCTGGCCCGCGATCTGCACGTTTTCCAGCGCCGTCATGTTGGGCAGCAGATTATAAAACTGGAACACAAAGCCGACCTCGTGCCGGCGGTAGGTCGTCAGCCGTTTGCGGTCAAACCCCGACACATCCTCGCCCGCCAGCAGCACATGGCCGCTCGTCAGCCGGTCCATGCCTCCGAGAATGTTTAAAAGCGTCGTCTTGCCCGCGCCGGACTGCCCGACGATCACGCAGATCTCCCCCTCCGCGATTGTAAACGAGGCATCCTTCAGCGCGTCGATGCACACATCGCCCATCCGATAGGTCTTGCAGACATGATCGAACAACACAAAATTCTGCACACAGAACCCCTCCTGTATTTTTTCTAAAAATATATTATGGCATACTGTTTTCTGTTTTGCTTGAATAATCCATGAACGCCGGGCTTGAAAATACTTTTTCTTGCTTTTGCCGCACATCAATGTTACTATTAAATTATAAAAAACGATAGGGAAGCTCTGATTCAATGACCGAGAGCATTCGGCGAGAGATTTTGGCCCAAGACATCGGATCAGAGGTTCCCTGACAGGAAAAGGAGCGGTCCTTTTGGCAAAACAGATCACGCGGATCGTGCTGACCGGCGGGCCTGCCGCGGGCAAGACGACGCTTATCAGCCGCATTCTCAAGGAATTCAAGCAGGACGAGGGCTGGAAGGTCATTACCATCCCTGAAACTGCGACGGAGCTGATCTCCGGCTTCGGCATCAAGCCCTTCGGCGGGTGCGTGTCCATGCTGGATTTTCAGGATTTTGTCGTTTCCGACCAGCTGCACAAGGAGCAGCTGGCGCTCAAGGCGGCACAGATGGTGCCGGAGGAGCACGTCATCGTGCTGTACGACCGCGCGCTCTTCGATGACAAGGCCTATATCTCCGACGAGGAGTTCCGGCAGGTGCTCGCGCGCTTCGGCCTGACCGAGCAGCAGGCGCTTTCCCACTATGATACCGTCCTGCACCTCGTCTCCTGCGCCAAGGGCGCGGAGTTTGCCTATAATTTCGGCAACGAGGCGCGCTACGAGCCGCTGGAGCTTGCGCGGGAAAAGGACGATCTGACGCTGCGCGCATGGCGTGCGCACCCGAATCTGCACGTGATCGACAATTCCGTCGATTTTGAGGACAAGATCGCGCGCGGCCTGCGCGCCGTCTATGAAGCGCTCGGCAGGCCCACGCAGCAGGAGGTCTGGCACAAGTATCTCATCGCGCTGCCCACGCTCCAGACGCTCGAGCAGACGTATCACGCCGCCAGCATCGACATGATGCAGACCTATCTGACCCGCGCCAACCCCAACATCGTCCGCCGCGTCCGCCAGCAGAAAAACGGCGGAGATTATCTCTATTTCTACACGGAAAAGCGCACGACCGGCTCCGGCCAGTGGGAGACGGAGAAGCCGATCTCCGAAAAGGAATACATCCGTTATCTCATGGAAGGCGACACGAGCCTGCACACCGTCCACAAGACGAAGTACCGCTTCGTATATAACGGCTGCCGGTTCGAGATCGATGTCTACCCGTTCTCGCAGGACCGGGCCATCATGCGTGCCGCATTGCCGGAAAATGCCCCCGTGCTTACCGCGCCGCCCGAGATCACCGTCTTGCGCGAGGTCACCGGCGACCCCGCCTACAAAAACCGCCAGCTGGCGAAAAATCAGAGACTGTAAAAGCTGCCGCCCGCGTTCAGTTCCATCGAACGCGGGCGGTGTGTTTTGTGAAAGGGGCGTTCCGGTGTGCCTCCGGCGGCCCATTCTTTTCCGTCTTGCCGGAAAAGAATGGGGAGAAAAGGGGCGCTTGG
>ENA-ORNG01000978-ORNG01000978.1-human-gut-metagenome-genome-assembly--contig:-NODE-978-length-22383-cov-3.136600_pt1 | contig 22383 bp, 16 predicted proteins | sample MGYA00242113_ERZ509018 | MGnify/ENA primary metagenome ERZ509018 (study PRJEB26280, sample SAMEA2338711) | human gut metagenome | biome: human gut; feature: human-associated habitat; material: faeces... | reverse complement strand
GAGGTTCTATCTTAACACACGATCATTTCCAAGGCGGTCATTATGAATTTGCTATGGAACGAGCAGAGATTGAAAAAGAATTTACAATCCCAGGATATGAAGATGTCAAAGCAGGAATCGTTCACTGGCCATTATCTGTGATCCGTATTCAGAGTAAAGATGAAAAACGCCTCATTGATCTTGCTGATCATATTTTGAAAAAATGGCGTGGATACACGGATGAAGAAGCATATATTTTTGCTGAGACAGAAGGAGAACCACATAATACGATCACACCGATCGCACGTAAAAAAGGTGATATGTATGAACTGGATCTGACACTTCGTAATAATATCACAACTGAAGAGTGCCCATTAGGACTTTACCATCCACACAATGAGTATCATCATATCAAGAAAGAAAATATCGGGCTGATCGAGGTTATGGGACTTGCTGTTCTGCCATCTAGATTAAAGGCAGAGATGGAACATTTAAGCCAGTGTCTGATCAAAGGAGAAGATATTGTTTCTAAGGAAGATTTAAAGAAGCATGCAGCATGGGTTGAAGAAATCAAAGGAAAATATACAGATATCAATAAAGGAAATGTCATGGATATCTTAAAAGAAGAGATCGGACAGGTATTTGTTAAGGTTCTTGAAGACGCCGGAGTTTATAAATATAATGAAGAAGGAAGAAAAGCATTCGACCGATTTATTGCAGTTTTATAATGACAAGGTCATAGAAAGGAAAGCAAGACAATGAAAATATTAGTATTAGGCGGAGCTGGATACATAGGTTCTCATACAGTATACGGACTGATCGATGCTGGAGAAGAAGTCGTGATCATCGATAATCTGGAAACAGGACATATCGAGGCAGTTCATCCACAGGCGAAGTTTTATAAAGGAGATTTAAGAGATAAAGACTTTGTAGACAGTGTACTAGATCAGGAAAAAGATATTGATGCAGTCATTCATTTCGCAGCAAATTCCTTAGTTGGAGAAAGTATGGTCGATCCATTAAAATATTATGATAATAACCTTTGTGGAACAAAAACAATGGTACAGTCTTTAGTAGAACATGGTATCGATAAGATCGTATTTTCCTCAACAGCAGCAACTTATGGAGAACCAGAAAAGGTACCAATCGTAGAGACAGATCGCACAGAACCTACCAACACTTATGGAGAGACAAAACTTTCTATGGAAAAAATGTTTAAATGGGTTGGGCGCGCTCACGGACTTCGTTATGTATCTTTAAGATACTTTAACGCCTGCGGAGCACATGTAAGTGGACAGATCGGAGAAGATCATAATCCAGAAACACATTTGATCCCATTGATCTTACAGGTGCCAAATGGCAAAAGAGAAGCAATCAGTATCTTTGGAACTGATTATGATACAAAAGATGGAACTTGTGTAAGAGACTATATTCATGTAACAGATCTTGCACAGGCACATATTCTGGCAGTGAAATACTTAATGGAAGGTAATGAAAGCAACATCTTCAATCTTGGAAATGGTGTTGGATTTACTGTAAAAGAAGTCATCGAAACAGCCAGAAAAGTGACAGGAAAGCCGATCAAGGCTATGGAAGAAGGAAGAAGAGCTGGAGATCCGGCTGTCTTGATCGCTTCCAGTGAAAAAGCGAAGAATATCCTTGGCTGGAAGCCAGAACATGCAGATCTTGAAGAAATCATTGCATCCGCATGGAAATGGCACAGCAGTCACCCACAAGGATATTGTTCTGTTCAAAAGGAAGACAAATAACTCTTTTTGAACCATAAATCATCCCCGTACCGTTTAGAGCATGTTACCTGGCTCTAAGCGGTACTTTTTTGTTTTCGTAAAATATCTGGTACTATGTTCAAATAAAAAATAAAATGGTGTATACTAAAGAAAACAGTAAGATAAAAAAGGAGTACGAATCAATGAAACGTTTACTTGGGTATTTGAAGGAACATCTTTGTGTTACGATTCTTGCGCCATTATTTAAGATGCTGGAAGCTAGTTTTGAACTATTTGTACCATTGGTTGTTGCCAGCATGATCGATGTAGGAATCGGACATCACGATATTGGATATTTGTGGAAGATGGGAGGATTATTGATTTTACTTGGAATCATTGGATTTTCATTTTCTATTACAGCACAGTATTTTGCGGCAAGATCGGCTGTGTATACAGGAAAGTCGATGCGAAGTGATTTGTTTGCACATATGAATCGATTTTCTTATCAGGAGATCGATCAGGTTGGGACATCAACGTTGATCAACCGCATGAGTAATGATATCAATCAGGTGCAAAATGGAGTTAACATGTTCCTGCGGTTGTTTTTAAGGTCACCATTTGTTGTGTTTGGTGCGATGTTCATGGCATTTACGGTGGATCATAAGGCAGCGATTTCCTTTGTATTTACGATCACAGCATTGGCAGTGGTTGTTGGACTGATTTTATGGATTACGATGCCAATGTATAAGAAAGTACAAAAACAGGTTGATGGAGTATTAAAAAGTACAAGGGAAAATCTTCTTGGAATTCGTGTGATCCGTGCATTTAACAGACAAAGAAGTGAGGAAGAGAATTTCAGATTACAAAGTGGACAGCTTTATAACAAACAGATCCACGTTGGAAAGATTTCAGCGTTACTAAATCCTCTGACTTACATGATCATTAATTTGGGAATCATTGCAATCCTATGGTCTGGTGGAAAACAGGTTGATCTGGGTTATTTAACACAAGGACAGATCATTGCCTTGATCAATTATATGTCACAGATCCTTGTAGAACTTGTAAAACTTGCGAATCTTTTGATCATTTTATCTAGAGCGTTTGCAAGTCTTGACCGTGTGGATCAGATTTTTGCATTAGAGCCATCCATGAAGGAAACTGGAAAAACAGATATAGAAGAGAAGAAAGATACACCTATTCTTGAGTTTAAAGATACATCGTTTGTCTATCATGGTGCAAGAAAAGAGACGATCCATCCATTTGATTTTGCGGTGAAAGAAGGCGAAACGATCGGGGTGATCGGAGGTACAGGGTCAGGAAAGAGTACTTTTGTATCTTTGATCGCAAGATTATATGATGTGACATCAGGAAGAATTCTATACCGTGGAGTTGATGAGAAAGAATTAAAACCAGAATTTATCCGAGGAAAGATCGGATTTGTTCCGCAGAAAGCATCTTTGTTTGAAGGAAGCCTAAGAGATAATATGAAATGGGGTAAAGAAGATGCCACAGATGAAGAAATCTATCAGGCATTGGATATCGCACAGGCAAGAGAATTTGTTGATCAGAAGGAACAGGGATTAGACTTTAGAATTGAACAAAATGGAGGAAACTTATCTGGCGGACAAAAACAGAGACTAACGATCGCAAGAGCATTAGTACGTAAACCTGAGATCTTAATTCTTGACGATAGTGCATCCGCACTTGACTTTGCAACAGATGCAAGACTTCGAAAAGCGATCAAAGAAAATACAGATAATATGACAGTATTTCTTGTATCCCAGAGAGTATCAACGATTCGTAATGCTGACCATATCTTAGTGTTGGATGATGGAAAGATTGCAGGAATCGGGACTCATCTACAGCTATTAAAAGAGAATCAGGTATATAAAGAAATCTGCGCATCACAGATGGCAGGAGAGGAGGCATAAGATCATGAAGAAAGACAAAAAACAAAAGACATTACAAAGGATCATGGAATATATGAAGCCTTATCGATTTTTGATCTTTGCGTCTTTAGTGTTGGCGATGATCAGTGTGGCACTGACACTTTATGTTCCGATTCTGACAGGACAAGGTGTGGATTGCATTATATCAAAAGGAAATGTTGATTTTGCAAGATTGATAAGTATTATAAAAACGATCATGATCTGTATCGTATTGACGGCAGCAGCGCAGTGGCTGATGAATCATGTCAATAACCAGATTACATATAAGATTGGAAAAGATTTAAGGATTCAGGCATTTGAGCATTTGCAGAAACTGCCATTATCTTATGTAGATGCACACTCCTCAGGAGACTTGATCAGCCGTATCGTAACGGATATTGATCAGTTTACGGATGGATTGCTGCTTGGATTTACACAGTTATTTACTGGTGTGATCACGATCATTGGAACCATTTGTTTTATGTTAGGAATCAATCCATGGATCACATTAGTCGTTGTTATTTTAAGTCCGTTTTCGTTTTTTATCGCAAGTTTTATCTCAAAGCGAAGTTTTAATATGTTCCGGAAACAATCACAGACTAAAGGAAATATGACAGGATTTGTCAATGAAATGCTTGGAAATATTAAAGTAGTCAAAGTGTTTGATCATGGAGAAAAAGCACAGGAAGAGTTTGATCAGATCAATGATGATCTTGCATATTACTCCTTAAGAGCGACATTTTTCTCATCTATCACAAATCCGGCAACCAGATTTATGTATTCAGGAATCTATGCAGGGGTTGCGATCGCAGGATGTATGAGTGTTATTCGCGGAAGTATCAGTGTTGGTCAGTTATCAAGTTTTTTAAGTTATACAAACCAGTATACAAAGCCGTTTAATGAGATCACAGGGGTTATCACAGAATTTCAGAATTCTTTAGCTTCTGCGGCAAGAGTTTTTGAATTATTAGATGAGGAGCCGATGATTCCTGATGCCAAAGATGCGAAGGCGTTACAGGATGTGAAAGGAAATGTAGAATTAGAGCATGTGGACTTTTCTTATGTGAAAGAAGTACCTTTGATCCAGGATTTTAATCTGAAAGTGGAACCAGGACAGCGGATTGCGATCGTTGGACCGACAGGATGTGGGAAAACAACGTTGATCAATTTGTTAATGCGTTTTTATGATGTGAATGTAGGAATGATCAAGGTGGAAGGAAATGATATCCGGGATGTCACGAGAGAAAGTTTACGATCCAGTTATGGAATGGTACTTCAGGAGACATGGTTAAAAGCAGGAACGATTCGTGAAAATATCTGCTATGGAAAACCAGATGCAACTGAGGAAGAGATGATCATGGCAGCAAAAGAAGCCAATGCACATGGATTTATCGAGCGAATGCCAGATGGTTATGATACGATCATTACAGAAGGTGGCGGAAATCTTTCTCAAGGACAGAAACAGCTCCTTTGTATTGCAAGGATCATGTTAAGTCTTCCTCCAATGCTGATCTTAGATGAAGCGACATCATCAATTGATACGATGACAGAGATCCGAATTCAGAAAGCATTTGAAACGATGATGAAAGGAAGAACAAGTTTTATCGTAGCCCACCGACTTTCAACGATTCAGAATGCGGATGTGATACTTGTTATGGAAAATGGACATATTTTGGAGCAGGGAACACATGAAGAACTTTTAGCGAAAAATGGTGCGTATGCCAGATTATATAACAGCCAGTTTGCACCAGTATAAATGGTAAGATTTTTGACTGGAGATGTCATATGGAAGAAAAAGGAATGAAAAAAAAGAAAAAATTATTGAGGTTGTTTATAGAAACATTTTATTTAAGTGCATTTACCTTTGGTGGCGGCTATATGATCGTATCTTTGATGAAGAAGAAGTTTGTGAATGAATATCATTGGATCGAAGAAGACGAGATGCTTGATCTGGTGGCGATCGCACAATCAGCCCCAGGAGCAATCGCAGTGAATGGAGCAATCGTTGTTGGCTATAAATTAGCAGGTATCAGTGGTGTGATCGTAAGTGTATTCGGAGCTGTTCTACCGCCATTTTTGATCATATCTGTAGTCTCTGTTTTTTATGAAATATTTCGGGATAACAGGATTGTTGCAGCGATGCTTTCTGGTATGCAGACGGGTGTTGGCGCGGTGATCATCAGTGTTGTGTACGAGATGGCAAAAGGGCAAAGTAAGAAGGAAAACAGAATAGAACTTGCGATCATTATGGTTGTGGCATTTATGGCAAGTTATGTCTTCGATATTAGTGTGATCTACATTATTCTTGCATGTATTGGAGTTGGAATCGTACAATATGGCATTTCAAGAAAGAAGACAGGAGGCAGAGAATGATCTATTTGCAATTATTTTTAAGCTTCTTAAAGATCGGAGCATTTAGTTTCGGAGGCGGATATGCAGCAATGCCAATGATACAGCAGCAGGTGGTAGATGCATATCATTGGCTGTCTGTGTCTGAATTTGGAGATCTCGTGACGATTTCACAGATGACACCGGGACCAATCGCAATTAATGCGGCGACTTTTGTTGGTATAAGGGTAGTTGGATGGCAAGGAGCATTATGTGCAACGATGGGATGCGTATTCCCGGCGTGTGTGATCGTTACAATGATTGCTTATTTTTATGTAAAATATCGTCATATGGAAGGACTACAAATGGTGTTAAATACCTTACGCCCTGCGGTGATCGCACTGATCTTAACTTCTGGAATTACGATCCTTACGCAGGCATTTTTTCAGGAAAGTCATATAGATCTTCAACAGATCAACTGGATACAGGGTGGTATTTTTATCATTTGTATGTACCTTTTATTGAGAAAGAAAAAAGATCCGATCATTGTCATGCTGTTTGCGGGTGTGCTAAATGTGATTGGAAGCTTTTTCATTTCATAGGAAATTTCAATGAAATCCCCTATGAAATAAAAAAATGGGAATATAAACGATGAGAGTGGTAAAAGTATAAATAAAACAATAGGAAGTGATAGATTTGAGTAAGATACAAGAAGCGAAGAAACTATTAAAACAATACTTTGGATACGATGAATTCCGCCAAGGTCAGGAACAATTGATCGAGGCAGCATTAAATGGGCAGGATGTCTTAGGGATCATGCCGACAGGAGCAGGAAAGTCTCTTTGTTTTCAGATTCCAGCATTGATGATGGATGGAATTACACTTGTGATCTCTCCACTGATCTCGCTGATGAAAGATCAGGTTGGGACACTGAATCAAGCCGGAATTCATGCGGCATTTTTAAATAGTTCTCTGACACAGGGACAGTATCATACCGCATTAAAATATGCGATGCAAGGAAGATACAAGATTATCTATGTGGCACCAGAACGCTTGGAAACAGAAGGTTTTATCAATTTTGCGCTAAATAGTGGAGTGAAGATATCAATGTTGGCAGTTGATGAGGCACATTGTGTGTCTCAGTGGGGGCAGGATTTCAGACCAAGTTATCTAAAAATTCTGGAATTTTTAAAGAAACTTCCGTATCGTCCTGTACTGACTGCATATACAGCAACAGCGACAGCAGAAGTCAGGGATGATATTATGGATATTTTGAACCTGAGAGATCCATTTGTATTAACGACAGGGTTTGACCGGGAGAATCTTTACTATGCAGTAAAACGCCCACGGGATAAGTATAGAGAATTACTAAGTTATTTAAAAGAAAAAGAAGAAAAGATGCCAGGAAGCAGCGGGATCATTTACTGTTTATCTAGGAAAAATGTTGAGGAAGTCTGCTATCAGTTAAGAGAAGATGGATTCTCCGTGACAAGATACCATGCAGGATTATCGGATGAAGAACGAAAGGAAAATCAGGAAGATTTTATCTATGACAGAAAGCAGATCATGGTAGCGACAAATGCCTTTGGAATGGGAATCGACAAGCCGGATGTCCGTTTTGTTGTTCATTATAATATGCCGAAGAACATGGAAAGTTATTATCAGGAAGCAGGAAGAGCAGGACGTGATGGAGAACCTGCGGAATGTATCTTATATTATGCGCCGATTGATAACCGAACCAATCGTTTTCTGATCGAAAATGGAGAGGAGAATGAGGAATTAGATGCGATCACAAAGCAGATCGTGATGGAAAGAGACTGGGAAAGACTTCGTCAGATGACATTTTACTGCTATACGAAGGAATGTTTACGTCATTATATTTTAAATTATTTTGGAGAACAGACAAGCGGATACTGTGGAAACTGCTTAAACTGTCTGACCGAGTTTGAAACGGTTGATGCAACAATGGAAGCGAAAGCTATCATCCAATGTATTAGAGATTGTTATCGAGATTTCGGACTATCCACGATCGTGGATATTTTAAAAGGTTCAAAGAGCCAGAAAGTATTAAGCCGTCATTTAGATGAGAATTCACAATATGGAGCATTGGCATCAGAAAGCATTGCAAGGATACGACAGATCATCAATGAAATGTTAGTCTATGGATATCTGGAAATGACAGCTGATGAATATCCGGTTTTAAGCGTTGCAGATATTACTAAGATTGATGATAACTGGAACTTTGAGATCAAGATTCCAAAAGAAGTCGAAAAAGAGAAAGAAGAACGCAAGATTCAGACGAAGAAACGTAAGAAAGCAGGGGCTGTGGCAGCACTTGCTGAGGAAGATACAGAATTGTTCGAAGCATTACGTGTACTTCGAAGAATGATCGCATCCGAACAGAAAATCCCGCCATATATGGTATTTTCCGATAAGACACTAGTACATATGAGTACGATGAAACCTTCTAATGATGAGGAAATGTTAGAAGTCAATGGAGTCGGAGAACATAAGCTTCAGAAATATGGCGAACGTTTTTTAAATGAAATTCAGAAATATAAATAAAATATATAGATAATAGGAAAAGGAATTCCGTATGAACTATTTTGAAACAAATTTAGAAGAAATATCAAGATCCATACAGTTGCTTGCGCAGATATTTGAATATCAGGTGTTTGAACTTCAAGTCGAAGAAAAAGATGGAAATCAAACAGGATATGTTCCATATATGATGAACGATGCAATTGAGTGTTATCTAAGTTTTCATGGACTTCGTATCTCTGGAAAATATGACAAAGACTATGAAGGAGAGATGTGGGCACAACTGGAAGAACGAGAAGGTCGTTATGGGTTGATCGTTCATCAGGGAGAAGAAAGTGTTTTTACAATGTGGTTTGATGAGATCATGGAACATACGAACTGTTACCGGTATCATGAAATCGGACATTTCTGGAGAGAAGGAGCTGAGCAGTGGCGCCAGCTAGTCTACATGGTTGGAACGATTCGTGAAAAATACCGTTTTCTAGGAGAAGAAGTATGCAATGATCAAGAAATGGAAATTATGTCACTGATCGAATTTGCACCATTTTATTACTATTTTCCGATCAATGAAGATCCAGAAGAATGGTATGACAAAACCGAAGAAGGATTAGAATGTATGAGAAATCTTGCTATGCAGGCAGGTGATAAAGATTATTTAAAATGGATCGATAAATATGAGAAGCACCCAACCAAACGAATGGAGATGACGCTTGCAAAGAAACTGCAGGATCCAAAGAGACAAGATTTATATGAATTGATCTGCGAGAAAGTCTGCAATGCTTCTGATCCATATCCAGCAAGGAATTATGGAGAAAGAATCGATCAGAAGATTCAACGATACAGGGAACAGGTTGATAAAAAACTGAAAGAACAAGGATTTACAGGAACTTATCCACAATATGAGAGTGAACATTTATCGGTTTGTGTAACAGAAGAACATCCATTTACGATCTTGGAATCTGAAGATTTTAAATTTAAGATTCAGTTGATGATCTCAGAATGCAGAGAAAAACATCCGAGAAAAAATGCTGGATTTTTTAAAGGATATCAAAGAAAAGGCAAAATAAAAAGACTCGATTTTTAATTATGAAAATCGAGTCTTTTCTTTCACTGATTTATTTATTCTTCAGCCGCTTCTTCGTCTTCATCTTCAGGAACAGCTTCAGGTTCTGCGATGTTAACGATCAGAGTATCTTCTGGTGTAACAAGAGAAATCTTGCTGTTAGCAGCTAATGGCAAGTCTTTGACATGGATCATATCACCAACATTGTACTGTGTTAAATCAATCTCAACCTTTTCAACGATATCAGCTGGGAATGCTTTGTATTCGACTTCAGATAAGGACTGTTCAACGATACCATTCTGTACAGCATCTTCGTTTAATAATTCGATCGCAGCAGTTGTGTGGATCTTTTCGTCAGCAACTAATGCCTGGAAGTTAATAAACATTGTTTCGTTTTTCATGGCATTGTAGTCGATTTCTTTTACGATGGCGTCTACATTTTCTCCGTCAACAAGTAAAGTAATATGAGCTCCTTTTTTGTTATCCTTTAAGAATTTAGCGGCTTCACGGGAATCAACTTTCAATGGAATGGAATTTTCGATATCTCTGCCAAACAGATTTCCGATAACATAACCTTCTTTTCTTAATTTTTTAGCCTTTGTTTTCAAATCTCTTTTTTCTGCAGTTAATGTGTTCATAAAAAGTTCCTCCTTGAAAAAACATTAAGATATTATGCATGTTATGGTATAACACCGGAAGTACTTTGTGTATAAAATATATAAATACACAAAAAGAGCTCCCAGTGTAGTGGAAGCTCTTGCTGTATTGTAGGTGTTTCTATGCACTTGAGTTTATTATATCACTACTTTTTAATTTTTAAAGGGGTAAAATTGATGTATTTTTAAAAGAACAAAATGAATAAAAATCACATATATTAAATAGAAGAAAAAAGAAAGGAAAAAAGACTGTGATTTATGATTTTGCCGTTATCGGCGGTGATATGAGACAGGTATATTTAGCCAACTATTTAAAAAATCAAAGATATCAGGTTATCACATATGCAACCAAAAAAGAAGGCTCAGAATGCAAGGAAGGTAAATCTTTTGAAAATGTCATAAGAGAAGCAAAGTGCATGATTGGACCCGTCGTTTTTTCAAAAAACGGGGAAATCACAGGAAGTTCTAGTAACAAAAAAATGTCAGTAGAAACACTGCTTCAAGAAATGACGAAAGAACAGATTTTATTTGGGGGATGTATCAATGAAGAAATTCGACATGAATGTGAACAAAAAGAAATCAAAGCATTTGACTTCATGAAAATGGATGATGTCGCTATCTACAATGCGATCGCAACTGCAGAAGGTGCTATCATGGAAGCGATCAAGATGCAGCCGATCAATCTTCACAAAAGTCGTTGTCTGGTCCTTGGCTATGGAAGATGTGCAAAAGTTCTTGCAGCGAAACTAAAAGGAATGGATGCTCAGGTAACAGTCTGTGCCAGAAATAAAACAGCAAGAAGTCTTGCAAAATCTTTTGGACTTGAGGTTATGGATTTTACGGAACTAAAACGGCGGATCTGTCAGTATGATCATATTTTTAATACCGTTCCAAAACAGATCCTAAAAGAAGATATCCTCAGGAAGATCTCCAAAGAATCCTGTATCATAGATATTGCTTCTTATCCTGGTGGAACAAACCATCAAATGGCGGAAAAACTAGGAATCTGTGCAAAACTATGCCCAAGTCTTCCAGGCATTTATTCCCCGAAATCTTCTGGGATCATGCTTGCAAAAAAAGTTTTAGAAATCAGTGGAGAGATCAAACATGGTATTGAAAATAAAAGAATCGGAGTAGCAATGACAGGTTCCTTTTGCACTTACACAAAAGCCTTTGAACAGATCGATTGCTTACTAGAAGAAGGTGCGATCCTGCAGACGATCTTTTCTGACATATCCCAGCATATCAAATGCAGGTTTGGAAAAGGTGAGGAATTTGTAAACACGATATGACAGGAAATGAACCGATGAAAACGATTGAAGAAGCAGAAATCATCGGTCCGACAGGGTGTCTGGATATCCTGATTTTAATGCCATGTACAGGAAATACCATGGCGAAACTTGCCAATGGAATTACAGATACCCCGGTTTTAATGGCAGCTAAAGCGCAGCTGCGGAATGAAAAACCAGTCGTTATCTCTATGGCGAGCAATGATGCCTTAGGTATGAATCTTAAGAATATCGGGAATCTTTTAAATCATAAGCATATTTATTTTGTACCATTCGGACAGGATGATCCGGTAAAGAAGCCAAACTCCATGATCGCGGATACAAGACTGCTCATTCCGACAATTTTGCAGGCATTAAAAGGCAGACAATACCAGCCGGTTCTCATTGATCATAAAAAATAAAAAGAGGTAGCGTGTATGTGTGGAATTGCAGGATTTCTAAATCCTAGAAACAATGATAAAAAAACAGAGAAAGAAATATATCAGATCTTAAAGAAAATGAATGAAGTTCAAAGACATCGAGGTCCAGATGATGAAGGGATATTTTTGGAAAATGGCTGTGCATTAGGGCATGTACGATTGTCAATCCTTGACCTTTACAGGGGACATCAGCCAATGTGTAAAAAGAAAGAAGGAAATACCTACGCAATCATCTTAAATGGCGAGATTTATAACATGAAAACGTTAAAAGAACAACTGATCAAAGAAGGAGAAATGTTTTCGACAACGAGTGACACGGAAGTTGTATTAACCGGGTATATCAGGTATGGGATTTCTTATATTGAAGAGTTGAATGGAATTTTTTCTATTGCTCTGTGGGATGGGAAACGGAAGAAATTATATTTGATCAGAGATCGTGTTGGTGTGAAGCCATTATTCTATACAAAACGGGGAGATACATTAATCTTTGCATCTGAGATCAAAGGCTTGTTTGCCTATCCAGGAGTCAAACCAGTGATCAACAGAGAAGGACTTTGTGAAATCTTTGGGTTGGGACCTGCAAAGTCATATGGAAAAGGAGTGTTCAAAGATATTTATGAAGTCCTTCCAGGGCATTTCCTGGAATACGATCGTGAAGGGCTGAAAGATCGTGCATATTGGGAATTGAAAGCGAAAGAACACACAGACAGCGAAAAAGATACGATCGAGCATACAAGGTGGCTAGTAAAAGATGCCGTGGAAATGCAGATGTTATCCGATATTCCAATCAGTACATTTTTATCCGGTGGAGTTGACAGTAGTCTTGTCACAGCAATCTGTGCGAAAAAGCTTCAAAAAGAAGGAAAAAATTTAAACACATTTTCCTTTGATTTTGTAAATAATCATAAATATTTTAAATCAAACGCCTTCCAGCCAAGCGAAGACCGCCCATGGGTTGATAAGATGGTTGATCATGCAAAGACAGATCACAGATATTTGGAATGCGACAATGAAAATATGATCGAAAATCTATACAAAGCAGTTGATGCCAGAGATCTTCCATGTATGGCAGATGTGGAGTCTTCGATGCTATATTTTTGTTCGAAAGTTGTAAAATATAACAAAGTAACATTAACAGGGGAGTGTGCAGATGAAATTTTTGGCGGTTATCCATGGTTTCATAAAGAGGAATGCTTCAAGGCAGAGATTTTTCCATGGTCTATGGATATGCAGCCAAGAAAAATGCTGTTAAATGATGATATCATACAGAAAGTGGATTTAGAATCTTATGCAAGAACAGCTTATCAAAAGACGATCAATGAGACGCCAAAACTTTATGGAGAAGATCAGATCGAAGCTAGAAGAAGGCAGATTTCTTATCTGAATCTAAGATGGTTTATGGTAACCTTAATGGATCGCATGGATCGCACGAGCATGCATTGTGGGTTAGAAGCACGAGTGCCGTTTGCTGATCATAGGATCGTGGAATATCTTTATAATGTTCCGTGGGAGTTAAAATGTTTAAATGGTGTGGTAAAAGGATTGCTAAGAGCAGCAGGGGAAGGAATCCTGCCAGATGAGGTATTGTATCGAAGAAAAAGTCCATATCCAAAGACTTATGATCCAAACTATGAAAAAATCTTATCCAAAGAACTTCTGAAAGTTATGGCAAAAAAAGGAGCACCGATCAAAGAACTGATCGATGCATATAAACTGAGCAGATTCTTAGACAGTCCGAAAGACTATGGTAAACCATGGTATGGACAGCTGATGGCAGGTCCTCAGATGATCGCTTACCTTCTGCAAGTCAATTACTGGCTGGAAAAATACCAGATCACATTGGATCTAAGTTAGCTAGATTAACATAAAATGTCTTAAAATATATAGCCATCCCGTAACTGTAAATGCACTAAACATCGTTGTTAACATGACAACACTGGAAGAAAGAGTTCCCTCATGTCCCATATTCTTCGCCATAACAAAACTACTTACTGTTGTTGCGGAACCAAGCATGATAAGGATGGCAACCAACTTATCGGTACGGAATCCAAGTTTCACTGCAATTGGCAGGAAAATGGCACAAAGACCAATAAGTTTCATAAAAGCAGCAATGGCAGATGGTTTGATCTTTCCAAAAGCTTTTTTGATATCGAAGGTAGCGCCCATCGCCATGAGTCCCATTGGAGTGGCGACATTTCCAATGCTTGAAATAACCTTTTTAGGGATTGCAGGCATTGGAATTTTTAATGCAGACCAGACAAGTCCAGCAACGATTCCGATAAGGATTGGGTTTGTCACGATTCCTTTGACCGTTTTTTTCACAACAGTACGGTCAAGCCCACTTTGTCCAGGTTTAAATACAGATAAGACAACAACAGCCATCATATTATATAATGGTACACTTCCAATGATCATCAAAGGAGCCATTCCGGCATTTCCATAAATGTTTTGGATAAATGCGATTCCAAGAAGAGCAGCACTGCTTCGGTAAGCCGCCTGAATAAATTCTCCACGGATCGTTTTATCACCTAGCAGACAAGAAATCAGAAAAGAAATCGTAATACTGATCATGGTAACGATAAAACAAAACAGGACAAACTTAACATCCCAGACTTTTGAAAAATCAACCGTTGCAAGATCCTCAAATACCAAGACAGGCAAAGGAACCATAAAAACAAACTTATTCATTTTCGAAGCAAAAATATCATCAATCCATCCAATCTTTTTAAAGACAAGTCCTAAGATCATCATCAAAAAGACAGGAACAGTAGCGTTTAAGCTAAAGATTAAATTTTCCATAATTACTCACTTTCTGTAGTATAAGCTGAACTTTTCTTTGGTGTGATCAGATAGTGGTAGACAAAATGTTTCACTGCAACAAAATGTTTTCTCGTCCAAACAAGACAAAAACCACTGAAAACAGGCAGAAAACATACAAGAGAACCAGTATGTCCAAAGTTTTTGCAAGATAGATAAGAAACGATAACACCAAAATGGAAACAAAGCAAAACAGAAGCGAAAAATTTCCATTTTCTTAAGGCGTCGGGATCTTTACTGCAAAGATATTCTGTCATAGATGTCGTAAACTGACGCAGGTTATTCGTAGAAAAAATTGTAGAGCAGGTAAATCCATCCCCACCCTTAAAGGAACACCACTGAATTGCCATTGCAAAATACAACGGATAGAGGGCAATGAAATCATTCAGATCCGATGGAAGAAAAGCAACGATCAAGGCTGCCATTGCATCTATAAAAAGACTGACATAAGGAAGATGCAGCCTTGTAAACTTTGGTAAGATCACCGTCAGTGATAATGCAAACATATAAATAAAAACACCAAGAAGTCGCACAAAGAAATTCGCATCCGGGTGTCCAGCAAGATCTGCAAATACAGAGATCAGATTCGAAGTCTGCGCAGAACCAAAGAGTTCATGATGATTAAGAATCGCAAAACCACCAAGAAATCCCCCAACGATTGCCATATTAAAATGGATCCAACGATCCATATCCCTACTACACATGAAAAAACCAGCTTTCTTAAAAATATTTCCAAAATATTATATATCCATCCAGAAGAATTGTAAAGTTATGATTTGTATGTAGGCTTGCATTCACTAACTGAAGACGGTAGTGGTTTCGATTACGTAAATTATTTGAATATTATAAAAAGGGTTATCTGCCTGAGTCGAGCGAGAGCGTGTCGCAGACAGATAACCCTTTTTATAATATTCCACCAATAATTTTCGTCATCAAACTAGCAAATTAAAATTTCGTGATCATTTCCATGATTTCATTACTTCTCTGAACAAATTTTGTCATTTCTTCAGGAGCTAATGTTGTATGACTTAACATGGCAAGATCATACAGCTGTTCGCAAATAATCTTTGCATTTTGGGCATCTCCATGCTCAAACAGATATTTCACAAGTGTATTATTTGCATTTAGAGTCAGAACCTGTGCAGGAGCACCAAACATATTAGGGTCCATACCAGGCATTGCATACATCTTCATCATATCCTGCATACGTCTGCTTTCTTCAGATAAAGTGATGATAGAAGAAATCTTTGCATCTTTTAATTTTTCAACGTGAACTTCAAGGTTTTCTTTGTTTAAAGTCTTTCTAAACAGGTCAGTTAAAGAAGTCTTGATTTCATCTAATTCTTTTTCATCTACATCTTCTTTAAGGGCATCTTCGACATCCGCATCGATACGTTTAAATTTGATATGCTGATTCTGCTGTTCGATCTGTGTGATAAATGCAGAATCAATGTTATGATTTAAAATGACAGCATCCATATCCTGTTCTTTGAACATATTGATATACTGGCTTTGCTGAACTTCATCTGTGATATAGTATAAAGTTGTCACATCATCATCGTTTGCAGGAGCTGGAACCAGGTCGCTTAATGTTACATATTTATGTTCCATATTCTTAAATAAGATGTAATCTTTGATCTTATCTGCGAATTTCTGGTCACGGATGAATCCAAATTTGATAAATGGACTGATATCATCCCAGTATTTTTCATAAGATTCACGGTCTGTCTTGCACATACCAGTTAACTTATCAGCAACTTTCTTTGTGATGTAATCAGAAATTTTCTTCACGAATCCATCGTTCTGAAGAGCACTTCTTGATACGTTCAGTGGAAGGTCAGGACAATCGATCACACCTTTTAATAACATTAAGAATTCAGGAATGACTTCTTTGATGTTATCGGCGATAAATACCTGATTGTTATATAATTTAATTGTTCCTTCGATAGAATCATATTCTGTATTGATCTGAGGGAAGTAAAGGATACCTTTTAAGTTAAATGGGTAATCCATGTTTAGGTGGATCCAGAATAATGGTTCTTTAAAGTCATGGAAGACTTTGTGATAGAAGTTTTTGTATTCTTCATCAGTACATTCATTTGGACGTTTATTCCAAAGAGGATGTGTATCACTTAAAGAAACAGGTCGTTTATTGATCTTAACAAGATCTTTTGCAGGGGAAACTTCTATAGTTTCTTTTGTACCGTCTTCGTTTTCTTTTTCTTCAGTTTTTGCATCTTCATGGATGTGTTCTACAACGACATCATCGTCTTTTACCTGATCTTCTGGGATTGTCTCAAATTCTTGTTCGGCACCTTCTACAGATAAGAAAATCTCTGTTGGCATGAAAGAACAGTATTTCTCGATGATCTCTCTTGCACGGTATTCATTTGCGAATTCTGTGCTTTCTTCATTTAAGAATAAAGTGATCTCTGTACCAACCGTTTCTTTTGTACCTGTTGCCATTGTGTATTCTGTACCACCATCACAAGTCCAGTGAACAGGTTCTGCTCCTTCTTTATAAGAAAGAGTGTCAATCGTAACTTCGTCCGCTACCATAAATGCAGAATAGAAACCAAGACCAAAATGTCCGATGATCTGGTCACCTTCTGTTTTGTCTTTGTACTGTTCTAAGAACTGAGTTGCACCAGAAAATGCGATCTGAGTGATGTATTTTTCAACTTCATCAGCAGTCATACCAAGACCAGTATCAATGAATTTTAAAGTTTTCTTCTCAGGATCAAGGATAACTTCAACTTTGTTTTTATGTCCTTCTGGGAAATTGTATTCTCCCATCATATCTAATTTCTTTAATTTTGTGATGGCATCACATCCGTTAGAGATTAATTCACGGAAGAAAATATCGTGATCGGAATAAAGCCATTTCTTAATGATTGGGAAAATATTATCGCTGTTAATGGAAAGAGTTCCCTTTTTTTCTGCCATAATTTGTACACTCCTTTATCTAAAAATATTATGATCTTAATCAAGTGTTCTATGTCAAATAGAACTTTTACAAAGAGTATTGTAGAACCAAAGTTGATAAAAGTCAAGTAAAAATTAGCACTCATGAAAAAAGAGTGCTAACAATTAACTGCCGGTGTTTTCTTTTTATATAAATACTAGTATAATAGAAAGAAAACAGTAAAAAACAAAATCAGAAAGAGACAAACAATGAACAAAATAAACTACCAAAAACAATTAGATAAAGTAATCGAAAACTTAGGACAAACCAAACCAACCCTATTACTCCACAGTTGCTGTGCGCCATGTAGCAGCTATGTCATGGAATATCTCTCCCAATATTTTGATATCACCATTGACTACTACAATCCAAATATCGACTCCAAAGAAGAGTATGAAAAAAGAGTCCACGAACAACAGCGTCTGGTCAGTGAAATGAATCTTCCTATTAAAGTGATCGATGCTGGATATGCCCCGCAGACTTTTTTTGATATGGCAAAGGGCTATGAACAGGAACCAGAAGGTGGTAAGAGATGTTATCGTTGTTACAAATTAAGATTGGATCAGGCGGCAAAACTTGCCCAAGAAGGTGGATATGATTATTTCACAACAACCCTTACGATTAGTCCATTAAAGAATGCTACATGGCTGAATGAACTTGGACAGAAAGCAGGAGAATTAGCAGGAGTCAGATTTCTTCCATCTGATTTTAAAAAGAAAGGTGGTTATCAGAGATCTATTCAATTATCGAAAGAATATAATTTGTATCGTCAGAATTTCTGCGGATGTGTTTTTTCTAAAAGAGAGAGTGAAGAGCGGATGCATAAAGAAAAAAACATATAAAAATACAAAAAAGTACTTGCAACGACAAAAAATATATGATAGAATTTTTACGATTTGTAGAGAAATATTTCTGAAATAAAAAATAACTTGGGTATTGGAAGGGCAAGATCGCTGAATTTCCAATACTTAGCTTTGTAATTTTTATTTTAGGGTATTTCTTTTTTTTATATAAAATCAAGGGTTTTGGCAAAACTCTTATTTTATAAATAGGAAGTTAGTTCTTCCTGACAAAATACAACCCTATGAAAGAGACTTTTTAGGAGGAAAAATTACATGAACGCATTTTTGATATTGGAAGACGGACACGTATTTGAGGGAAAAAGTTTTGGAGCCCAAAAAGAAGTGATCTGTGAAGTCGTATTTAATACTTCCATGACAGGTTATTTAGAAGTATTAACAGACCCTTCCTATCAGGGACAGGGAGTCGTAATGACTTACCCACTGATTGGAAATTATGGAGTATGTCTAGAGGACATCGAATCTGAAAAACCTTGGCACTCAGCCTTTATCGTAAGAGAAATCTCAAGAACTTCAAGCAACTTCAGAAGAGAAGAAGACTTAGAAGATTATCTGAAAGAACATGACATCCCAGGTATTTGTGGTGTTGACACAAGAGCTATCACAAAGATCTTAAGAGAACATGGATGCATGGGTGGAATGATCACCACAAATCCTGATTTCAATTTAGATGAAATCCTTCCAAAATTAAAAGAATATACAGTAACAGATGCAGTAAAAACTGTTTCCAGAACAGAAAAAGAACATTTCAATGGAGATGGATTTAAAGTTGCATTATTAGACCTTGGAACAAAGAATAACATTATTCGTTCTTTAGAAAAACGTGGATGTGATGTAACAGTTTATCCAGCAGATACAACAGCAGAAGAAATCTTAGGAGATCAGCCAGACGGTATCATGTTATCAAATGGACCTGGAGATCCAAAAGAATGTGTACAGATCATCAAAGAGATCAAGAAATTATATGACAGCGAGGTACCTATCTTTGCAATCTGTTTAGGACATCAGTTGATGGCACTTGCAACAGGTGCAGACACAGAAAAAATGCGTTGGGGACATCGTGGAGGAAATCATCCGGTGAAAGACTTAAAGAGCGGAAGAGTTTATATTTCTTCTCAGAACCACGGATATGTGATCAAGGAAGAAACAATTGATCCAGATGTTGCAGAAGTTTCCTTTATTAATGTAAATGATAAAACAATCGAAGGATTAGACTATAAAAATAAAAACATTCGAACAGTTCAGTTCCATCCAGAAGCATGCCCTGGACCACAGGATACAGCTTACTTATTTGATGAATTTATGGATAGAATGAAAGGAGCAAAAAATGCCTAAGAGAGAAGATATAAAGAAAGTACTTGTAATCGGATCAGGACCGATCGTTATTGGACAGGCAGCAGAATTTGACTATGCAGGAACACAGGCTTGTAGAGCACTTCAGGAAGAGGGAGTGGAAGTAGTCTTAGTAAACTCAAACCCTGCAACGATCATGACAGATAAAGACATTGCAGATAAAGTATATATCGAGCCATTAACAGCTTCTGTCATCGAAAAGATCATTGAAAAAGAAAAACCAGACAGCATCCTTCCAACACTTGGTGGACAGGCAGCCTTAAATCTGGCCATGGAATTAGTAGAGAGCGGATACCTTGAAAAATCCGGAGTGAAATTGATCGGTACATCTCCATCTACGATCAAAAAAGCAGAAGACCGTTTAGAATTCCAGCAGACAATGGAAAAGATCGGGGAACCGATCGCCGCAGGACAGGTTGTTAAAACAGTAGAAGATGGTGTGGAATTCGCTAAAGTGATCGGATATCCAGCAGTACTTCGTCCAGCATATACACTTGGAGGAAGTGGTGGAGGAATCGCCCATAACCAGGAAGAATTAGAGACGATCCTTGAGAATGGTCTTCGTCTAAGCCGTGTAGGTGAAGTATTAGTAGAACGTTACATCGGTGGATGGAAGGAAATCGAATACGAAGTAATGCGTGATGAAAATGGAACATGTATTACAATCTGTAACATGGAAAACATCGACCCAGTTGGTGTTCATACAGGAGACAGTATCGTAGTAGCTCCATCTCAGACTTTAGGAGATAAAGAATACCAGATGCTTCGTACATCTGCATTAAACATCATCACAGAATTAGATGTTCATGGTGGATGTAACGTACAGTACGCATTGAATCCAGACAGCTTTGAATACTGCGTTATTGAGGTAAACCCTCGTGTCAGCCGTTCTTCAGCCTTAGCTTCCAAAGCAACAGGATACCCAATTGCGAAAGTAACAGCAAAGATCGCAATCGGATATACATTAGATGAGATTGAAAATGCAGTAACGAAGAAAACATATGCAAGTTTTGAGCCAATGCTTGATTACTGTGTTGTTAAAATGCCTAGACTTCCATTCGATAAGTTTATTCATGCAAAACGTACTCTGACAACTCAGATGAAAGCAACTGGAGAAGTTATGAGTATCGGAACAAACTTCGAAGGGGCGTTAATGAAAGCGATCCGTTCTTTAGAGCAGCATGTGGACAGCTTGCTCTTCGGTGATTACGATAAATTAACAGACGATGAGTTATTAAAAGAACTTGAAAAGATCGATGATCTTCGTATCTATGTGATCGCAGAAGCGATCCGTCGTGGATTTGATTACGATACGATCTTTAATATTACAAAGATCGATCGTTGGTTCTTAGATAAGATTGCAGTTTTAGTTGAGATGGAAAAGAAATTAGCCAAAGCTGATACATTAGACAAAGAATTATTACAGGAAGCAAAACGCTTAGAATTCCCAGACAAGGTGATCGGAAGCTTAACAGGTAAGACAGAGCGTGAGATCAAAGAATTAAGAAATGAATATAATATCCATGCAGCATATAAGATGGTAGATACATGTGCAGCTGAGTTTGATGCAGCAACACCTTACTACTATTCTTGCTATGATGGTGAGAACGAAGTGAAAGAAACATCCGAAAAGAAAAAAGTCATGGTACTTGGTTCTGGACCGATCCGTATCGGTCAGGGTATCGAATTTGACTTCTGTTCTGTACACAGTGTATGGGCATTAAGTAAAGAAGGATACGAGACGATCATCGTAAATAACAACCCTGAAACAGTTTCTACAGACTTTGACGTTGCTGATAAACTTTACTTCGAGCCATTAACAGCAGAAGATGTAGAAAGTATCGTAGATCTTGAAAAACCAGATGGTGCGGTTGTACAGTTTGGTGGACAGACAGCGATCAAGTTAACAGAAGCACTGATGAAGATGGGAGTACCGATCCTTGGAACAAGTGCTGAAAATGTCGATGCAGCCGAAGACAGAGAATTATTCGATGAGATTTTGGAAGAATGCTGTATTCCAAGACCAAAAGGAACAACAGTATTTACATGTGAAGAAGCATTAGAAGTTGCTCATAAACTTGGATATCCAGTTCTTGTAAGACCTTCTTATGTACTTGGTGGACAGGGAATGCAGATTGCGATCAACGACAATGATATTGATGAATTCATCGGAATCATTAACAGAATCGCACAGGATCACCCGATCCTTGTAGATAAATACCTTCAGGGAAAAGAGATTGAGGTCGATGCAGTATGCGACGGAACTGATATCCTGATCCCGGGTATCATGGAACATATCGAGCGTGCAGGAATCCACTCCGGAGACAGTATTTCCGTATATCCGGCACAGAGCCTGACAGAAGGAGCAAAAGCAAAGATTGCTGAGTATACAAGAAGACTTGCAAAATCACTCCATGTTATCGGTATGATCAATATCCAGTTTATCGTGTGCGGCGAA
>ENA-ORNG01000972-ORNG01000972.1-human-gut-metagenome-genome-assembly--contig:-NODE-972-length-22482-cov-5.768716_pt1 | contig 22482 bp, 19 predicted proteins | sample MGYA00242113_ERZ509018 | MGnify/ENA primary metagenome ERZ509018 (study PRJEB26280, sample SAMEA2338711) | human gut metagenome | biome: human gut; feature: human-associated habitat; material: faeces... | reverse complement strand
GCCTTCTTGGTTACCGTCCAATCGCCATAGACGTGTTCTGCCTTGTTGGCTACCAGATCGCAGTCTTTGCAGCTCTGCCAGTGGTTAAGAGAATCGCTTTCCCAACCGCCGGAGAAGTCATGCGGCTCTACGGTGATTTTCAAAACCGGACCGTTAACTTCGGCGGAAGTGATAGTGGCCCCTCCTTCGGTCTTGACCGCTTTCACGGAAACGTAATACTCTCCGCTCTCGATCGCCTCGAAAGTCGCTCCGCTTGCGCCTTCGATTGCCTTGCCGTCTTTGTACCAGGCGTAGACGAACTCCGCGCCTGTCAGTTCGGCCTTTACCTCAGCCTTAATCGTAGCCTTTTCGCCTTCGTGAACGGTGGTCTTGTCCGCTGAAACTTTTAGATCGCTGCCATTGATGACGAAATCGTCTTCGTCAACCAGTTCATAGGTCGTAGTGCCGTCCGCGTTTTCGGTCGCCTTAACGATCATGCCGCTGACGTCGGAGAAAACTTCAAGTTCAACGCCCGGAGCTGTGGTGATCTTGATATTCTCATGCGCGAGGCCTTCCGGCGCCATTTCGCTGTCAGCCATCACGAAAATTTCCACAGGCTCGGCCGCAGTTTCGCTGTTGGCAGCGAGAGCCTCGTCAACCGTAGTATAATAAGTAGTCTTTCCATCGGTGTTTACGGCTGCGGCTGCGGCGTCTGCGCCTACCTTGACGGTAGTCTTGCCTTTAGTTGCAGTGTAGGTTCCGTCTTTGCTGTCATAGACTGTTTCGTTATCTCCGACGCTGACGGTAACGTACCTGATCGCGCCCTTGCCTTCGGCTGCCTGAAAATCTCCATTCTGAACGTTTACAACGACGGACTGCTTGTCAATCTTTTCTGTATTATAGATGGTGATGGCATTGCCGTTATCACTTATAAAAGTACCGCCGAGGAAGTTTACAGTCAGATCAGGGCTGGTCATATACTGAGGATTCGTGCTTCCAGGAGCATTGGCGCCATACATCTGCGCCGAGCCGAGGAAAGCGGAGCCTTCCGGAGACGAACCGCCGTTTTCCGGTTCATTTTCATTCCACGCGCCGGTACCTTTGATCACTGCGTTATCGCGGAAAGTGATGGCGCCCATCTTGGCCTCGATCGCCGTACCGCCGGTAATCTGCGCATCGCCGCCGATGTCAACGGTCGATTCCATCGGGAGATACATGGCTATGCCTTCTTCATCAGCCTGCACGGTACCGCCGGTGACGGTGATCTTGCTACCGGCGGATTGGAGGTTGTTGCCTGCTATACCGGCCGGAACTCCATTGATCGTTCCTCCGTTAACAATCAGCTCAGAGGAAATCGAGCCTTCATTATTAAGATCGGAATTATAAACCGTTACGGCGTAATATCCTTCAATATAGGCATCGCCGCCGATGGTGAGCTTGGCGCCGTAAGCCTGCACGGTTTGTCTGCCTGCCGCAGGATCCGTTTTGATCGTAACGCTGCCGGCGATATCAAGCTCGCCGCCTCTAACCGTTACGCCGTTAACGTTCCCTGCCAGTATCTGGCCCTCGCCTCTCAGTGAAACTATAGAATCTGTTACGTTTATCAGTCTGGCGCCGGTGAAGGTCTCTCCTTTGGAGATATCATATTCGCCCAGATCGAGGGTGAAATCCTTTCCTGACGGTACTTCGATCGTCTCAGTCGCCTCTATATTGGCCAGTAGTTCTACCGTACCGCCCTCGCCGACCATGCTGATTGCATTGGCAAGATCTTTATAATAGATACCGCCGGTCATGGCAACGACGTACGGATCGTCAGCCGGCGTCGGTTCAACCGTGCCGTTTGTCAATTCATATCCGTCAGGCACGTAATCGGCAATGCTATCCAGCTTTCCGCTGAAAGTACCGCCGGTCAGGATGACGGTAGCGTCGCTGTCCTTATCTTTATCAATTATCGTACTATTTTTGCCGGCATTGATGGTTCCGGCGGAAATATTGATCTGCGCGCTGCCTTCAACCTGCAATCCATAGCTGTTAGAGGTAATCGTTCCGCCTTCCATATCAAATTTGGAATTTTCCTGAACTTGAATAGCGGCTCCAGTTTCGGAAGATATCTCTGCGTCGCCGGACAGTTTGAGGGAAACGCCCTTGTAAGCCTGAATCGCTCCGCTCCTTCCGTCCGTCAAACTGATCTTGCCGCCGGAGACGTCCATTTTGATAGCGTCTTCCTGGTCGCCTGACGCATATATGGCCGTCCTTGCCATTCCGTTGCCATTCCGTTGGCGCTGAGCGTGCCGCCTTTAATCTGAACGTCGACGCTTTCTTTGCCGCGCGCGTTCAAAACGCTATCGTCGCTTGAAACCAAAGCGCCGTCGTTAATCTCAATCTTCACGTTTGATGCAGACGTGCAAACGTCAACCGTTTCCTGCGTGGTTTCAACGGCGCCGCCGTTCATGATGAACGTGCTGCCGCTGTAAAGCTGTATTCCATATCCATAAGAACTGTGCGTAGCGGCAAGCTTACCGCCGCCCACCGAATCGTTCAAAGTAAGCGAACCGCCGTCCCTGACGGTCATAAGAAAATGATTGATGCCGCCATAAGTACTGCTCGCGCTGAATCCTTTGAGATCGAGGGTAACAGGCTTGGTTATGCTGATATCCACTCTCGCTTCGGACGTAATATTGGCTGTTAGTTCAACGTTTCCACCCGCTTCAAGGGCAGCTTTGAGCCCAGCCATATCGCTTACTTGTTGAACATCATTCTCTGCTGCAAAGGCAAACGTAGGCATGCATACGACTACCATTGCTATGCAAAGAAAAACTACGAAAAACTTTTTCATCGGTTCCTCCTCTCCAATTAAGGTATAACTACTATTATTGCCTTTAGCATACCCCCCTCCAACGCCTTTTGTCAATAGTTAAAAAACATAAAATTTTATCCCGTCAAACTGCGTTAACTACGCGAAAACCGGGGCTGTCGCACAGTTGACCGATCAGGTCAGCCGGAGCGATAGCTCCTTTCTTTTGCAGATTATGAAATGCTTTCAATTTTCAACTCTAAAATAAAAAACAGCAGCACAAATACAGGGGCCCTGCTCCCAGTTATCCATGTTGCTCCTTCTATGCTACTTTTTCTTCACAGTGAAGGTGTGCTCCCGTCTTTCCATGCTGGATCTTGTTGTGCAGTTTTTCAATATTGTGTGAAATAGCAAGCAGTACGCATTCTGCGTAAACATTGGAACTGCCCCGGCAGAGAAATCGCCTGAAACCTCTGTCCCATTTAAGGTCTGCAAAGCTGCCTTCGGACTGAATGCTTCTATTGATCCTAAGTATGATCCCCTGTTGACTCGTGATCCTTTTTAGTGATTCAGCACGCTGTCTTTCAAATCTCCTCGATACCTCCAGTGATTTAAATCGCTCGGATTCTGGCACTTTCCAATGGTTTCCTTTAATACATCTGTTTTTCACCGGACAATATGTACAATCACTGCACTTGTATATGACTTTTGTTGCAATATATCCGCTTGCCGTTTGCCGCTGTTTGCTTCCTGCTGATTTTAAAAGATTCCCCTGACTACAGCGATAGCAATCTTTTTCCTCATCGTAGACCATATTCTCGCGATTGCTGATATCGGCCTGATATTTTCTGGTCTTTGAGATTTCATAGTTAGACGGTTTAATATATGCAAACTGCCCGTGCTCCTCTATGTAGCTGTAATTTTCTTCACTTTCATATCCGGCATCTGCTACAATGTTCATATACTTGAACGATAAATGCTGACCCATATCTTCAAGGAATGGCACCAGTGTTGGCGTATCTGTCGGATTCGCGAGTGCCTCAAGCCACACCACATACTCTGCATCAATTCCATGCTGAAGGTTGTAGGCCGGTTTTAACTGGCCGTTTTTCATAGCATCTTCTTTCATTCGCATGAAGGTTGCATCTGTATCTGTCTTGGAATAACTGTTGCGTTTTCCGCAGACATGGATCTTGTGATTGTATTCTTTCAGCTTTTCCAGACAGACCTCAAGCTGTTCGATATGCTTTTGAAGCAAAGTTTTTCGTTTTCCGCTGCCATATACAAACTCAATACATTCCTGTTCCTTTATGGCATAAAGCTTTTTTCGCAGCTTCTTGAGTGTTTTGATCTTGACCTTTCCTTGCCAGACAGGTTTCAGGGAATATGTTTGCACACATTCGGCTACAAGAGCTGCTGCCTTTTTACCGAATTTCTCCTGATTCTTTGTTACAGCTCTCTTCCATACAAATGTATACTTGTTGGCATTGGCTTCTATCTTGGTTCCGTCAATGAAAATATTTTTTCCGGAAATTTCGCCGAGCTCAAACAGAAGTTCTGTACATTCGGTGAGAATATTTTTTGCACAGGGTGCAAAATGGAGACTGCGAAATCTTGCAATGGTGACATGATCAGGTACATGTTTGCCTTCAAGAAGATACATGTAATTAACATCTCTATGGCAAGCTTTTTCAATTTCTCTGGAAGAATATTTTCCATCAAGGTAAGCATAAAGAAGAATTTTCAACATCTGGCGTGGGGTCACATGGTTTTCTTTAAACATGCTGTATGTTTCATAAAGGCAAGTCAGATCCATCTCCTCTACAAACTGACTCAGCAATCTCACGCTGTCATCATCTGGGATGATGATGCTTAAATTCATTGGAATTTGAAGTTGAAAACACTTTTCATTTGTTGTATAGTTTTTATTGGTGGTGTTAAGTTTTTTCATACAGATATTATACCACCAAAACCCTTGCAGGTGTTGAACTTGCAAGGGTTTTCATGTTTTTATGCAAAAGAAAGGAGCTATCGCTGTAGCTGACCTGATCGGTCAACTGTGCGACAGCCCCGGCAAGCAATCTTAAGCGTATTCGCTCGCTATTCTATTTTATTTCTTTCTGCTATAAACGACGGTTCCTGCCAGAGCAGAGCCGGTCAGGGCCAGCAGAGTCAGCCAAAGAACCAGGTTGGACGAGTCGCCGGTCTTCGGCACGTCTTTGTCTGTCTCAGGTTTTTCCTCCGGTTCGGTTGCCGGTTTATCGTCGCCGCCTACCGCCGGATCATCTTTTCCTTCATCAGGATTCGTAGTTTCCGGTTCCTTTACGGTAATTTCGCCGTCTGCCGCCACGCTTTCGTCGTTTACTGTGATCGGATTTTCCGTCGCGTTAGCTACCGTTACGCCTACGGGTACCTCCAGCTTGAAGTTAGCAGGCGCTTTATTTACAGTAATGCTCAGCTGTTCAAGATCGGCGGCCTCGATTTCTCCCTCTTCAACCATTCTGTTGATTTCATCCAGAATATCGTTCAGGGAGTCTTCGCTGGCAACGATAAACGTATCTACGCCATCCGTCATCTCCGTCACGACGTCCGCGGTGATTTCCACTTTCTCATCTACGGAAGTGAAATAGCCGCCGTTGATGACGGCTTTCGCGCCTTCTGAATCATCAAAGGTCACCTTGCCTTCTACCATACCGCCGTTGATCGTCGTATCGCCAATTTTGGTAGTATTCAAATCGCCCGCTATAGCGCCGTTTTCCATTACAAAGACGGCAGGTTTTGATACGTTATTATCATAAGTATAGTTATAAACGTCGACATTTCCGTTGATCGTTCCGCCGTTGAGCGTCAATTTGCCGCCGTTAGCCGCTTCCACATCGCCGTTGATGGTCGCGTTTTCTACGATAACGTTACCGCCTTCATAGTCGCCGAAAGTGAAAGAATCCATCGCGTGATTACCCGGCGTATTCGTAATTACCGTTCCGCCCTTGATCACTGTCGTTCCGTTATTATTGGAAGCAACGTAAGTGCCGGTCCCCAGCGTGGTCAGGGATATATCCATTTTATCTATTGTCAGATCGCAATAATTCTGGAAAAGGATCTTTGCCTTGGCGGATGTTATGGCGCCGTCAGTAAAGGTTACCTTGTTTCCTTTTAGAAGCTGAAAAGCGTTCGTCTCCGTTCCCGGCGAACCGTCGAGCGGATCTCCTACATTCCAGGTATGACCGTTAAGTTTGAAAGTAACGTCTTTACCCGCGTCCGCCGGCTCGATTTTTACTCCGCCTCCGTTATAGTCGGCCAAAAGTTCGATGACCGCAGTCTGGCCTTCTCCCACAGCTGCAACGGCGTCTCCGGCGGAAGGATATTCCGTTCTCACGCCGTCAATGGTCACTGCAAAATAGTTTGTTTGTGCAAAAGCCACAGTTGGCAGGAATGCCATCACCATGACGATGCAGAGAAAAGCGATAAATAACCTTTTCATATTTTCCTCCTTCACTATACTTGCGTATAGACTTATTTGATTTCAGTATACCCCCCTGCCGATTTTGTCAAGGTTCTATTATATTCCAGGCGGTGCCGATGCACGACACGACCGGTACCGATGTACGGCCATAGGGCCGAAAATCTGCTGCTGTCTGCACCCTCCGGCGGTCTTGCGAAATCTGAAAATGGCGGCTATAATAAAGTTATCAGATCACACGACTTGAAAGGAGAATACCCAATGAAAAAAAATTTAGGTGTCGTATCGGCCATATATCCTATGCCAGTCCTCATGGTAGCCGCTTATGATGAAAACGGCAAAGTCAATGTTATGAACGCTGCCTGGGGCATGATGTGCAGCAGCGACAAAGTGGCCCTCTTTATAGATGAGGAACACAAGACAACTCAAAACCTTCTCAAAACTAAGGCTTTCACTGTAGCCCTCGCCGACAGAAAACACATGGATGTTGCTGACTTTTTCGGTATCGCTTCAGGCAACAAGATAAATGACAAGTTTGAAAGGACCGGATACACGGCTGTTAAAAGCGAATTTGTCAACGCTCCTGTCATAGAGGAATTTCCTGTGGTCATGGAGTGTGAACTGGCAGAAGTGGTGGAAACAGAAAACCTTTATGCCATAGTCGGAAAGATAGTCAACACCGCAGCTGAAGAATCAGTCCTCTCAGAAAACGGCAAGGTGGATCCGGCCAAAGTTGAAGCTCTTATCTTCGACGAATTCCAGAGCGGTTATTATGTGACCGGAGATAAAGTCGGCAAGGCATGGAATGCCGGGGCCGGCCTGATGAAAAAGGGCGAATAGTCCAAAGGGAGGCCTGCAAAAGAATATAGAACCGGTCTTTTGTATCAGCAGGAGACCGGTTTTTCTATACACAAAAAAGCAGCCGGTCTCAGCCGTCTGCTTCAACGATCCTGCTATCTTGCCGTTTTATACCCGGTCGTGTTGACGACAGCGATAAGCCTTTCCTCACTGTCTTTAACCTCGATCCTGTAATAACTGGTCGTCCGCCCATCCTTCACGCAAACGGCCTCCGCAGTCAGCCGGTCGCCTCTGGCCGAACCCAGATAAGCTATTTCTGAGTTTAATGAAACGGTTTCCATGTGCTGCCAGTTGGCCGCGACTGCAAAGGCAAAATCCGCCAAAGTAAAATATACGCCTCCCATGACGGCGCCCATGGCGTTCCTGTGGTTTTCCTCGATCCTGAGGCTGCATTTTGCATAATGGTCTCCCACCTGGTCGATCACCGCCCCATTGCAAGTGGCAAACCTGTCTTTCTCAAATGTCCTGATCATTTCTTCTGTAGGTCTCATTCTTTCACCGATCCAGTCTGAAATTCCGGGCCGCCCGTGGAGCGCGCTGCCCTTATCTTTAATTATGTTTACAATGCTGCAAAATGTCAACGGTTTTCTCAGTCCTCACCGGCCGTGTTTTCCGTGTTTTCTCCCGGCACCACAGGCAAAATTCATTTGCCATCTTGGGTCCAAAAGCTTATACTCTTATTGTACGAACGGAGGAAAACAATGAAATTTATTGTAGAAAAAGATATTTTTGACAAGATACCCAACGCCTGCTTCGGCGTTGTGGCAGCCAAAGGTATAGACAACACTGCCGACAGGCCTGAAATCTCAGCTCTTCTGGATGAGTATATCCTTTCAGCGGCTCAGCGCTTCGACGGAAAACGGGTAAAAGACGAACCGGACATCCTGCCATACAGGGAAGCATTCAGAGCCCTCGGTATCAATCCCAACAAATACATGTGCTCCATCGAGGCCCTGTTCAGCCGTATATCCAAAGGAAAAGGCATGCCCCACATCAATCCCATCGTAGACCTGGGCAATGCCATATCCCTTAAATATACACTGCCCATCGGCGCCCATGACCTGAGGGAAGTGCCGGAAAGTATATGTGTGCGCTTTTCCTGTTCAGGTGACACATTCCTGCCTTTTGGCAGTGACAGCGAAGAAACCGTCGAGCCAGGTGAAGCCGTATATGCCGCCGGAAATCAGATAAGGACAAGACGCTGGACCTGGCGCCAGAGCGAGCACGGAAAGATCACAGCTGAAACCTCTCATGTATTTTTCCCTATTGACGGTTTTTCCGACTTCAATAAGGATAGAGTCATCGCAGCCAGAGACCAGCTGGCCGGACTCCTCAAAGAAGTTTTCGGCTGTAGCACGGTCACCGGTCTCGTAGACATAGACAATCCTGAAATGGAATTTTAGATAAGGCGAACGCCTGCATATCGCGGGCCTGAGCGAACAGCCCTGAGCAGGCAGCCGCGGCCCCGTATACTACCGGGCGGTCAGAAAGACTCCATCCGCCTGCGCTGGATCTTCAGATTTTTTGACTTGACACTTGACAAAGGACAGATGATACAGTATATTAGTAATTACTTAATTACTAATATACTGCAAAGGAGTCTGTTGCTATGGCCAAGTCACCTAAAGTATGCCGGATCGGCAAAAAATGCGTCGCCTGCGGCTGCTGCGTACGCATCTGCCCCAAGGAAGCTGTTGAGATCGTCTGCGGCATCGCCGCCCATGTGGACGAAGAAAAATGCGTCGGCTGCGGAAAATGTGCAAGAGCATGTCCTGCGGCCGTGATCGAGATCGTGGAAAGGGGCGGCGTGGAAAGGGGCAGCGCACTATGAATAATGCAAGATCAAAAAAATGGTACGATCATCTCTGGATCGTGGAGCTTTGTTACCTGTTTTTAGGGCTTTTCAATATTCTGTTCGCCTGGCTGGGCATGCTGTTTTTCTGCATACCGCTGCTCATCGCCATATTCGGAGGCAGCAAGGCCTACTGCAACCGCTATTGCGGCCGTGGCCAGCTCCTGGGACTGCTGGGCGATAAGCTGAAATTGTCCCGCAATGTGCCGCCGCCTAAATTTCTGAGAAGCACCTGGTTCCGCTACGGATTCCTGACCTTCTTTATGATAATGTTCGGGCTCATGCTTTTCAGCACTTATAAAGTGTTTACAGGCGCTCCCCTCTCGCAGACGGTCACGCTCCTGTGGGTATTTAAGCTGCCGTGGCAATGGGCAGATGTGAGCTTTGTGGCTCCATGGATAGGCCAGTTTGCTTTCGGGTTTTTCAGCGTCATGCTCACATCCACAGTCCTGGGCCTTGTGACCATGGGACTGTTCAGGCCACGGTCCTGGTGCGTATATTGTCCCATGGGGACCATGACCCAGGGAATATGTAAGATAAGAAACGGAAAGAAGGAAAAAGATTATGGAAGAACGGGCAAAGAAGATAGCGGAACTGCTGAAACTGCTGGCTAATGAACAGAGGCTGCTGATCTTATGCGCTCTCCTCGAAGGAAAACTCACAGTCAGCGATATACACCTGCACACACCTGATATCACTGCCTCGGCCCTGTCCCAACATCTGAACCAGCTGAGGACGGCAGGCATACTGGCATCAGAAAAACACGGCATGAATGTATTTTACTGGATCGAAGATAAAAGAGTGATCACCCTGATCGGAGCTATCAAAGAAGAATACTGCCGGGACTGAAACGCGTTGTTTTTTGCGGTGACGAGTACCTGTTTCCTTGCAGCAGAAGCTGTCAGGGAACAGGTTTTTACTGTACTCCTTATGTCCGATAACCACTTTCCTTCCTTATATCCTGAACCGATATCCTATTCCCCACACTGTCTGTATATATCGCGGTTCTGACGGATCATCCTCTATCTTGTCCCTAAGTTTATTCACATACACCGTAACAGTCGACATGTCTCCCACGGCTTCGTAACCCCAGACCCTGTCAAAGATCCTTTCCCTTGAAAAAACAATGTTGGGATTCTGCACAAAAAACAAAAGGAGCTGAAATCCCCTTCCTTTAAGTTCAAGCGGCTGTTCACCCTTATAGGCCCTGTATGATTCAGGATATATGCGCAGAGGTCTGGCGCATATCACCTTTTCCTTGCCCTCTTCTTTCAATGTACTGTGTATATGCATATGTGCCTTTACCCTCGCAGTGAGTTCCAGCGGGCTGAATGGTTTTACCACATAATCATCTGCCCCCAGTCCAAGGCCTTTGATCTTGTCAATATCTTCTTTTTTTGCAGTGACAAGGAGGATGGGGACATCCGACTGTGCTCTTATCTCCCGGCAGATGTCAAAACCGCTCTTTCCAGGCAGCATCAGATCAAGAAGCACAGCCGCATATTTCCTTTTCCAGAATTGCATTACAGCCTCACAGCCATCGGAGACTATATCCGATCCCATGCCTTCGGCCAGAAGATAATCCCGTTCCAGTTCCGCTATCAGTTCATCATCTTCCACGATCAGTATCCAGTCCATGTCTATCCTCCATTTTAACTTGCGGAAAATTCCATGCAGATTTCCAGTCCGCCGCTGTTTTTAGCATATATGCTCCCCTGATGGTCCATTACTATCCTTTTCACGATGGCAAGGCCCAGACCGCTGCCTTCGCTGCAATGCGTTCTCGCCTCATCCAGCAGAGGATAAACTTCCTGCATATCGTCCTGCTGAACACATTGCCGCTCATGGCCGGAATCTTTTTTGTGACAGTATTCGCAGGCAAGACACCCGGCAATTTTTTCCGGCATACATTCACCACATCCACCTGATGGCCGTTTTCCTGCGCCCCCTCTGCAAAAGCCGACACCATAGCTGCGGTATTTCCATAGATCCTGGGACTCCCGTTTAAAGCAAGTATCCTCATCCTCTAATCCTCCAAAGAAAAGGTTACAGTCACATCGCCGCTGCCCAAAGCCTCTTCCCAGCCGGTAAGATCATCAATGTGGCCCAGCCGGGTATAACTCCATGAATTGGAACCGTAGAACATAACTATCTGGTCGCCCTGATACAGCACAATATCCCCGGACTGTACCGTGATCTGCCGGTTACTGGCAGGAAGGTCCGTTCCCAAAGGCCCCACTTTTTCAAATCCGGAATAGTCTATCATCTGGATGGTCAGCGGATCTTGCTTCAGCATTTCTACCAGCGCATCCACCCCTTCGTTTTCTTCCAAAATTGCGGTAAATGTGCTGTCTCCAACCTGCACGATCATTTTCATTTGACTGCTTTCCTCCTTGGTATTTACGCTATCATCACTTTGGTTATCGGGCGCAGCGGCATGGACACCGCCACTGTCTGCCTCTGTCTGCTCAATGCTGCCGCAGCCTGTGAGCAATACGGTCAGTGAGAAAACGGCAGCAAGAGTTATAAGTATGAACGCTTTCATAAACCTGTCACCCCTTTTATCAAAATTATTTTGCTCTCCATCTTCGGCATATCAGATGGCCATGGGGCAGACAGACTGGGCATCTGATATGCTTTATGGCAGTCTTATATGCATCTACAGGAACGCTCCGTTGCATACCTGCAGTACCTGTCCTTTCACATGGCGGCCCATCTTGCTGGCAAGATACAGGCAGGCATATGCCTGATCCATGGGATCACATTCGGGTCCCGGAAAATAGACAAAATGTCCGCTGTATTTGAGCATTTCCGCTCCTCCCGGCTGTTCTCCAGCCTTATTGGCCAGGTGGGCCGGAGTTACCGTGGCTCCGGGAGCAACCGCATTGCAGCGTATGTTGGTGTCAATAAGGCGCATGGCCACATTTTTGGTCAATGTGTTCAAAGCGCCTTTGGTGGATGTATATGTAGCGCCGCAGAAAGGGCGATTGCCGTTAACGGAAGAAATATTGATGATCACGCCGTCATTTTTAGGCAGAAAGATTTTCAGAGCCTCCCTTATATATCGCATTGGCCCGCCCAGATTGGTGTTCATCACATACATCATCCAGTCATCATCTGTCTCATCTATCAATTTCTGTTCTCCAATCCCGGCATTATTTATAAGTATGTCAACATCCCCAAACTCCCTGACGGCGGCCAGGAACACCCGTCTTGTATCTTCTGTTGAACAGACATCAGCCACAACTCCGACAGCTTTTCCGCCCTTTTGGCGTATTCCCTGCACAACCCTGTACAGTTTATCCTGGTGCCTTGCCGTGATGACTACCGCAGCACCTTCCTCAGCAAACAGCTCTGCTATGGTCCTGCCCATGCCATAACTTGCACCGGTAATCACTGCGACTTTACCCTTTAACATTTGTTGTTCCATTGAATAATCTCCTTTGCATATTGCTGTTCCTGATCCTAATGTAGTACCATTTTATTTTAATAGCAAATACTTATTTATTATCATTTTCCATAATTGACTTTTATGAAAATTCTCTTTATACTTGCTATAGAGGTGATCTTAATGGACTTTCGTTTGTTGGAATATTTTTTGGCGGTAGCAAGAGAACAAAACATCACCGCAGCAGCCGAATCTCTGCATATTTCCCAGCCGGCCCTGTCCACACAGCTAAGGAAAATGGAAGAGGCTCTGGGCAAACAGCTTTTGATCCGGGGAGTAAAAGGTTCCCGCAGGGTGGTCTTAACCGAGGAAGGAATGATCTTCCGCAAACGCGCAGAAGAAATGCTCCTTCTCCTGCATAGGACAGAAGAAGAAATATCCGGTTCTGATGAAATCATCGCCGGCAATGTGTTCATAGGAAGCGGTGAAACTGAAATAGTCCGCCTGTTCGCAAAAGTTGCAAAGCGAATACAGCGGAAATATCCGGATATACGGTATAACATATCCAGCGGCAATGCAGAACATGTGCTCGAATATCTGGACAAGGGCCTTATTGATTTCGGTCTGCTCTTTACAGAGACGGATCCTCAGAAATATGAAAGGATCTCCCTTCCAATGGAAGATACATGGGGTGTCCTGATGCGAAAGGATTCTCCTCTGGCTGTGAAAGAATCCATCTGCCCTGAAGATCTGTGGGATAAGCCCCTTATTGTCTCCCATCAAAAGGGTGACGCATCGTATATCAACAGATGGCTACGGCGTGAAGAGGCAGAACTGCATATTGTAGCCACTTACAACCTTCTTTTTAACGCTTCTCTGCTTGTTGATGAAGGACTTGGATATGCCCTGTGCTATGACAGGCTTATCAACACACATGGCAGCAATCTCTGTTTTCGCCCTTTTTCCCCTAAATTGGCGGCTCACGGCTTTATCGTATGGAAAAAGTATCAGGTATTTTCCAGGGCCGCAAATATCTTTTTGCAATATCTGCAGGAAATGCTCGGATCAGAAGGATGATCGTATATGCCGTCAGAAGAATGCGTCCATTGCCGCAGAAGCAATGGACGGGAGGGACAGGATATCGGAAAATGTAAATATTAATCAGTGGCTTTAAAATTATAAACAGGTTTTAATATATCGATCACATCGACAGATTCCCGTATCACATCTATTATGTCTTCAAGGGCCTTGTACGCCATCGGGGCCTCGTCTAAGGTTGCACTGTTCACAGAAGTGGAGTATATACCTTCCATGGACTTTCTGTATGTCTCCATGTCAAGGGTGTTCTTTGCCACTGACCGGGACATGATCCGGCCGGCTCCGTGAGGCGCAGAATAGTTCCAGTCCGGGTTGCCCTTTCCCCTCGCCAGGACGCTGCCGTCCCTCATATTGACAGGGATCAGCACCAGTTCGTCCTTGTGGGCGGCTATGGCCCCTTTTCGGAGTATCATCTCGTCTGTGTTTATATAGTTGTGTACGGTGTGGAAAGCGTCTGCGCCGCTCATGCCGGTCCTTTCCAGTATGATATCCGCCATCTTTTTGCGGCTGCGCTCTGCAAACCGCTGGCATATCTGCACATCGTGCAGATAATCCTCCAGATACTGCCCATAAAGGTAGCACAGGTCCGCCGGCATCGTCAGTTCTTTCGGCTGCCACTCCTTTTCCATGGCCCTCAAGATCGGCTGTATTTCCTTACGGCGGCCCTGCTCCTTATATGTGCGTATCAGTTCCTGGCGCTTTTCAAACAGTTCTCCCTTTCCCATGGCAAGATCGACAGCCAATTTCTGGTAGTATTCCGCCACCTGTTTCCCCAGATTGCGGCTTCCCGAATGGATTATCAGGTATTTAGTGCCGTCCGGAGCGGAGTCTATCTCGATGAAGTGGTTGCCTCCGCCCAGAGTACCAAGGCTTTTTTCCAGCCGTTTTGCGTCTTTCAGGTTTCTATAGCAGCGAAGGTCCATGAGATCGAAGCGCTCTACCCGCCCTTCCCATACATTTCTGCCGCTCGGTATGAAGTGCGCGGCTTCGTCCACCTTTTGCGGGTCGATGTCCTGCTGCTCTAGCTTTACCGTATACATACCGCAGCCTATGTCCACGCCCACCACATTGGGAACGGCCTTGTCGATCACCGTCATGGTCGTCCCTATGGTGCAGCCTTTGCCCACATGGACATCGGGCATTATCCTTATCTTGGACCCTTCCGTAAATTCATGGTCGCACATCCGCCGTACCTGTTCTATGGCTTCATCCTCTACTACCGTGGCATAGCATACGGCAGTATTGACTTTTCCTTTAATATCAAACATTTTCTCGTTCCTTTCGTATCGTTATGCGATAAATCCTATCTTCGGCCTTTCGCATGGCTTTTTCTTTTCCGGAAGCCGGAAATCGTCGGCACAGAGAGTTGCAATATCTCTGCCGGTTATCTCATCATAGCCCTTCGCCAGCAGTCTTGAAGCCTGCGCCATCCTGGCTTTTTCTATGACATTGCGGACATATCGCCCGTTTCCGAAATCCTTTTCTCCCTGCACCTCTGCGAATATGGAAAGCAGCTTTTCGCGAGCTTTTTCATCTATATCAAGTCCTTTCTTGCGGGCGATGAGCTCTGCGATGTCGCATAGTTCGTTCATGTCGTAGTCGTCAAAATGCACACGAAAGGCTATGCGGGAGCGCAGCCCCGGATTTTTCTGCAGAAAGCCTTCCATCTTGTCAGGGTAGCCGGCAAAGATGACCGCCACATCTTCCCTGTGGTTTTCCATCTCCTGCACGATGGTGTTTATGGCCTCGTCCCCGAAGGAGCCGTCCCTGTCGTCCACCAGCGAATAGGCTTCATCTATGAACAGCACGCCGCCCGCCGCTTCCTTAAACTTTTTCTTGATGGTCGGTGCGGTCCAGCCCACATATTTACCTACCAGGTCGCCGCGTCCGACTTCGACAATGGTGCCTTTTGACAGTAGACCGTTGTCTTTCATTATCCTTGCAAACAGCCTTGCGACGGTGGTCTTGGCCGTTCCCGGATTTCCGGTGAATATCATGTGCATTGCCGGCCTGTCGATCTTCATTCCCTTGTCTGCAAATATTTTCTGGGCTTTGTGGTAATCGATGGCCTGCATTATGATTTTCTTGGCTGCGGAAAGTCCTATCATCTCCATCATTTCCTCGTATGCGGACCCTTTCGGCTTGGCTGCGGCTATTTTGCGTCTGACGCCGGCGATCTGTCTGTACTGCGGGTAAATGGTCGTCTTCAGTTTATCATTATACCACTCTTCAAACAGATCGCGAAGTTCTGTGGAAAGATATCCCCTTCCATTTTCCAGTCTTGCAAAAAGCCTTTTATCGGTGCGTACGCCGTTTTCCCGGGCAAGCATTTTCAGAAAGCCCTCAGCCCGCTCTCCATAGGCAAAGTCTTCCTTTATCTCCACGAAGCTGGTCGTGCCAAGGTTTTCGTAAAATATGTCCTTTACTTTCGTACATTCCCGTGGCAGGCAGAAAACGGTGAGGACCTGGTTGCGGTATTTTCTCATCATTTCGCACAGAGTCTCGATGGTCTCCCGCCCGGGGCAGGCATAGTCGTCCTCTTCCGTATCATCGTCTGCGATATATCTGACCAGTATGGCTCCGCCTGTGCTGCTTTTGTACAGGCACTCGTAAGCGGTCTCAGAAAACTTCTCTCCGGGTTTGAAACGCACCAGAGAAAATCTCCTGTTTTGAAGCCTTCCGCTTGCGTAAATGGCTCTGAGCAGGGTATTGCACACTCCGTCCCTGGTATCCTTATCGTCGGTCTGTATCATATAGTGGACAGGGTGACCTTTTGCTCTGCTCACGGCCTTTCCGGCATATATCCTGTCCAGTTCCGGGATAAGGCTTTCCCTGGCGAGGAATTTTTCTGCGACTTTGTAAACCTGCGGCCTGCCGGTCTCTTCGATCATTTCCTCATCGTAACTTATCATTCTTCCGTATCTGCCGGTCAGGCTGGTGAGGTCGAAGGGTTCCAGCACATCGTCGTCTTCGTCTTCGATGTATCTGTTCCGGCTGGCTGTCTGGAGCAGGTTGCGCAGAGCATTGAAAGTGATCTCGGTCTTCTGTACCTCTTTAAGTTCCAGGTCCATATCTTTTAAAAATACCTCGACCTTATTCATGTATTCCAGCGGCTCACGGCAGATGACTCCCCCCGTGAAGGTATAGCTTTGTTTCAAAAGAATCATCCCTTAAGCACATAAAGGATTCTTTTGTGAATCCCTTCTGAAAGGCATTAACACATTCTGAATCAAATAGACTATCCTTTTTTTATCCCAGATATCATGTATGATTTCTCTTTCCTCCGTATCGTCCCCGTTTTTTACGATCCCATCTATCCTGTAAAACTGCATACCCTTTCCTCCTGTCTGCCTCTTTTGCGTTTTCTCAATATCATAGTATATAAGTCCGTGGGCTAAAATAGCCCCATCTTGCGGGCGGGCCCCCTGAGTCTGAACTGTGCGACGATCCGCCGCCATCCCGTGCGTCGTCAGACCCGGATCCTGGCCACCTTTCCCCAGGGCGGGGTCACTTGCTCGTTGTTGAGCAGCCAGAGCACCGGAATCCCCATCGCCGCATCTTTTTGCGGAAATGGAGCATATCCGTCCGTAAGTATGACGATACATGCCGGAAGTCTGCCTTGCATATTCCGGCGGACATGGTCAAAGATGGGGCCAAAGTCAGTGCCGCCTCCGCCCGCAGGCTTTATCCGGCTCAGCTCGCCGCCGTCTCCAAAAGGCTCCGGTACTGTGACCGCCGCATCGAAAAATCCCAGCCAGCCCTTTAATTTTCCGTCAAACTGATCTATGGCCCCTTTAACCTCTGAATAGGCCGCGTTAAGCATTTCATCAGATATGGACCCGGAGGTGTCGACCATAAAGAGTATGTCGCATACAACATCTTCTTTTTCGTTAAAGTCAGGCAGGAAGAACGGGCTTTCCTCAAATCTCCTGTCCGGCGGCATGAAAGAATAGTCGACGGTCTCCTCCTGTATGAAGTCGCTCAGTATCAGTCGCCAGTCCGCCTGAGGATTCCGCAGCCGTCCTATCATACGCTCGGCGAACATGGGCAGCAGTCCTCTGCCCGCTATCGCCTCCCTGGCCTCCATGGCGCGGCAGGCGTCCTCAAGATGCCTGGCCCACATATCGCTGAGCTCATCGTCTCCTTCGTATGTGCCCCACCGGCTGTGATCGTCCAATCGATCGCCTCCTGTCAGACGGGGTTTGCCGCCCTGCGAGCTGTCAAGCATTTCATATACCTGTTCGGCCGTGTACTCATAGCCCTCTTTTCCGTCGGGCGCAAGGTGCATGGACTCGCCGTATTTTTCCAGCGTTATGGCCCGGGCGTCCATGTTCTGGGAAAAAAGTATATTTGAATTTACCACTATGTCGCAGGCGATGTTAAATCTCTCGCCATCCCGCTTTCCCTGGCGCAGGCAGTGCTGAAGAACCACATGGAGGACCTCGTGCATCATGACAAAGTCCAGTTCCCGGTCGCTGATTTCCTCTAGAAACGCGGGCCCGAAGATGATCTTTTTTCCGTCGGTGGCGGCGGTAGAGCAGTTTTCATCAACGCCGTAACCCATGTGCATAAGGAGCAGGCCGTAAAACCCGTTGTCCGCCAATATGCGCATCCGTGACAGCAGGAGGCGCCGCGCATATTCACGCTTCTTTTCCTCAGATATGATCATAGATAAGCCTGCCTTTCTCCTGCAGCCATCTGCGGAATTCGGGTATCATCATCAGTTTTTCCCTGTAGCCGTCTTTCAGGTACATATAGTCCTTCATCAGCAAGGCGCTGAAATCGGGCGGCATCCTGTCGGCATAACGAATGGAATTTGCGATCTTTGTCAGGTCGTCCGCGCATTTTCCGGCATAGGAAACCATGGAAGCCGTCAGGGCATACAGGGCGTCCGTGCTTGCGGACACCGGCGGCATTTTTCCGTCGAAGATGTCATCCATGTCCGGCAGGTCCCTGTAGACTTTTTCCCATGTGCGAAATTCGGCCGCAGCGCCTGTGCCCGCTATCCCGGCGATCAGCGGATATATTTCATCCACGCCGGCGCCGGTCCCGTTCAGCAAATTGCTGACCAGCTCCCAGGAGCGGGGCGTCGGAAAGGCGAGGTCCTCCCTGTCCGTCTCAAGATCCATGAGGCACGACTGCCTGAAAGAAAGAAATCCTATGACCCTGTCGTTTATCCCGGCGCGCAGCGCCCAGCGTTTCCACGAGTCAAAGCTGCTGGTTATTTCAATGTGCATCATGCGGTTGGCCAGAGCTTTGGGCATTTTGAAAGCGACAGATCTATCCGTCGTCCTGTTCCCTGCGGCGATGACTATGCAGTTTTCGGGCAGCCGGTGTTCTCCTATGACCCGGTCCAGGGTGATCTGATATGCGGCCGCCTGGACCGATTGAGGCGCCGACGAGATCTCGTCCAGAAAAAGTATATTGATAACATCGTCCGCCGGGTCCATCTGAAAGATCTTGGGCTTGAGCCAGACGGCGAGGGTCTTGTCCGCATTGGCCGTGGGGATCCCCCTCAGATCTATGGGATTGAACAGGAGCAGCCTTACATCGGTCATGTTCACGCTTTTGCGGGTGTTTTCTCTTATTTTTTCTCCTATCTGACGGGCCGCCTGGGATTTTCCGATGCCGGGAGGGCCCCAGAGCATGACGGAGGGCATGGTCCTTACGGGCAGCCCTTTGCGGATGATGGCGCTGTACGCCCCTGAAAGGATGGTAACCGCTTTTTCTGCGCTCATCTGAGGTATATTGGTGCTTCTTACTTCGTTCATTTTTTACCTGCCTTTAATTTTTTGTCCATCTTTTCGATGGTCTCTTTGCACGAGCTGATCTGCTCGCTGTAGCTTTCTTTTTTCTCAAGCTCCGCTTCTATATCCTTTTTTCTTTCTTTGAGCTTTTCCAGGGAAATCTCCAGTTTTTCCAGATGGCCGCTCAGGTTTCTTATGAAATTGTCGATGCGTATGAGATTTCCCACTTCCGTGTCTCCCATTTCCACCCGGTATCTGCCTTCCCCGGCGATTATGATATACGGGTTGTCTCCCATCATATGGGCAGGGAGAATCAGGTCGAACCCCCGGTATGTCATCAGCTTCTTTTCCTCTCTTTCAAGGATGTTTTCTCTGACAGCCCTGTTTATCTGCTCCCGTATGGCTCTGCGCTCATGTCCGTCATCGCTGAGACCGTCGGAAAGTGCTCCTTCACGAGACTCCCCGTATTGAGCCCGGCTGCCCCTGAGCGGCGGCATACCTGTGTTCCGCTCCTCGCAGGCCGCCCGGTCCTTCTTGCACTTTTCTATCCTGTCTGCAATATCCTCGATCCTGCCTGATACGCTCAGCAGTTCTTTTTCCAGTCCTATCTTAGAATCGATGGCTTTCCTCTGCAATGTCATAAGGCGTGACAGCTCGTTGGCGGCCTCCACCCTCTTTTTCACCAGCGGATTGCCTATCGCCAGCGCTTTCACCTCCGCATAGTCCAGCACGGTGTCGTCGATATCGCTTCCGCTCCGCTCAGTCAGCGACCCGGAAAGCAGGGCTGAGATAAACTTCTGCTTGGTCTCTAAGAGCTGCCACGAATAGGCGTCAAAACTGCCTTCGGTTATATATCTGAAAATATATGCCCGCTCGCTGGTATTTCCCTGCCGCAGTATCCTGCCCTCCCTCTGGGTCATGTCGGCGGGACGCCACGGCACATCCAGATGATGGAGGGCAATCAGCCTGTCCTGTATGTTCACGCCCAGTCCCAGCTTAAAAGTCGAGCCTATCAGGACCCGTATCTCTCCTTCTCTGACCCGGGCAAAAAGGGCGGATCGTGCGGAGGCTGTCGCAGCGTCGTGGACGAAAGCTATTTCCCCTGGTTTGAGGCCGCACCCGACGAGCAGGGTTTTCAGCTCATCGTAGAGGTTGAATCCTGCCTTAGGCGTGGAAATGTCGCAGAAAACGATCTGAGTGCTCCTGTACGGAGCCGTTTTGTAATAGATCTTTGCGATGTTTTCCGCACACCTTGCCACCTTTGACTCAAAGACAAAACGCGCCTTGGCTTCGACCAGCCTCAGGTCGAGGGCTGCCTTGCGGCCGTCGGTGGTAATCTTGAGCATGTTGTCATCCCGGCGGCTGACCCGGCCTTTCCTCACATCGTCCGCTCTTACCGATATTTTATTCAGGTATTCGGAAAACTCCGGTGTCTTTGGCAGCAGTACATCGTCGTAACCGCTGAAAGCCGGGAGCCCTGCCCGGTCGTCCACCCGGTGGAAATCCGCCACGGAGGAAAGGAGAGCCGTCAGTTCAGGCAGGTTGTGGAATCTGGCGAACCGGGTCGCAAGCCTGTAGCCGTTTGTGTCCACATCCACCTCAAATTCGGTGACTTTTTCTGCGAACATTCCTATCCAGCTGTCAAAGTTCCCCAGGTCCAAAAGCCTCAGCTCGCCGCTCTGCAGATACTGCTGCATGACGAAAGCGTCGGTCACGGAGTTGGTTATCGGCGTGCCCGTCGCCAGCACTACGCCCTTTCCGCCGTTCTTCTGCTGTATCATGTGGACCTTGTCCATCATTTCCCGGCACTTTTTGGAGCCCCTGGTGCTGATGCCCAGGACCGAATCGATCTTGGTGTCGATAGGGATGTTTTTGAAATTGTGGGCCTCGTCTACGAACAGGCGCGTTATCCCCAGCTGCTCGAAATATATGGCTTCGTCGGCGGCCGGATCGCCGGCGGCCAGGAGCTCTGCCAGTTCCTTTTCTATGGCTTCTTTCTTTTTCTTCAGTCTGGCCGTCGCCTTGCTCTTTTGTCTGACAAGGGCCGTAATCTCCTTTTTCTCCCGCCTGAGTTCTTTGATACGGTATTTCTTTGACAGGGGTATCTGCTCAAAACAGCTGTAGGCTATGATTATGCCATCAAACTTTCTGTCCCTGATCTGTCTGAGGATTTCCTGCCGTTTTTTCGGCACGAAAGATCCGGGCTCGACGCACAGCAGTCTGGCCTCGGGGTACATCCTGAGGAAAATACTCCGCCACTGCTGGACTATATTGTTGGGGACCACATACATGTTCTTTTTTGAAAGGCCCATACGGCGCAGTTCCTGTCCCGCCGCGATCATCACATAAGTCTTTCCAGCCCCTACATCGTGAGCGAGGAGTGTGTTGGGCGAAAAGATGATGCGGGCGACCGCATCTTTCTGATAGGGGTAAAGGTCTACTTCCGGCGACAGCCCCGGAAACTCGAGGAAAGAGCCGTCAAAATGCCTCTGCCTGACGCAGCCGTATCTGTCCTCGAATATCTTTTCGAGGCGCTCTTTCCGGGCGGGATCTGCCCACACCCAGCGCCGAAATTCTCCGATGAGCCGCCGCTGTTTTTCCAGAGCCGCTGCAGTCTCCTCCTTGTCGACGACGCGCTTTTTTCCCGAGCTGTTGCCCTCAGCCTTTATCTCCGTCGTGACCTTGACGGTCTTCATGTTCAGGGTCTTTTCCAGTATGTGCAGGGCCTCCATCTTTTCGGTGCCGTAAGTCCTGCGTACGGCCACGCTGTGGTCGTACCGGGATTTTTCGGGAATCTCCCATGTGCCGGTGAGTTCATCGTGCCTGGTCCGCCAGGATTCCATAATGCGTTCTTTGTAAATGCTGTGCCAGTGCCTGAGAGGGTCGCCGAACAGATGGAGCATGAAGTCGTCGATCACATCGGCCGGGACCCACGGCGAGCCGAGAGTTATATAGATGTCGTCGGCGGAAGCCGCCGGCGTCAGGACTTTTTCGATGGCCCTTATGTTGCCTGCAAAACGGTCGCCATGCTGGCGGCCTGCTTCCCGCGCTTCTTTCAGTTTGCGCATGAGATTTCCGGAAAGATATTCTTCGGCAGTCTCCCATCCCTCGTAAGGGTCTCCATCCCATTTGAGCGGGTCCTGAAATATGGAGCCTCTCAGCGCGCTTATCACCGAATCCGGTGTTTCTCCGGAAATGTCGGCCATGTATTCGATATCCACACGGCCCAGATCGGCAAGGCTGAAAATGAGGGCATCGGATATGCTGCCCGCACGCCGGGTCCGGGCAGACCCGGCGGCTGCACTC
>ENA-ORNG01000968-ORNG01000968.1-human-gut-metagenome-genome-assembly--contig:-NODE-968-length-22527-cov-6.322624_pt1 | contig 22527 bp, 33 predicted proteins | sample MGYA00242113_ERZ509018 | MGnify/ENA primary metagenome ERZ509018 (study PRJEB26280, sample SAMEA2338711) | human gut metagenome | biome: human gut; feature: human-associated habitat; material: faeces... | reverse complement strand
TTCAGGGCGGACGAAAGTGAATATCGGACGCCTTCTGCATACAGGAAGCCATACCAGTATGCCAGAATGATCTTTTCCGATGTTTTTGCGGAAAAGCCCACCATGGCTTCTCCCGGTGGGATGAGTGAAATGTTTGAAGTCAAAGCCGAACTGGAGAAGGAGAGGGTGCGGCTTAGAGACGAGAGAGTGCAGTACAACAAATACATCCGCGACGCCGCGAGATATGAGCGCAGGCTTGAGGAAATTGAGCGCGCTCTGATTGAATATGGTGAAAAGCGGTATGCAATGGATGACGGTATATACACAACGATGATCTCTTCTGCTCCGCACAAACATCACGAGATGCTTGTTCTTCTTGGAGACTGGCATATCGGCATGTGCTTTTCCAATGAATTTGGGAGTTATAACGTGGATATAGCCAAAGAGAGGCTGAAGAAGCTGCTTGCAAAGATAGATGAAATATGGGCGCTTTATCCTTTTGACGCCTGTAATGTAGTGCTGCTTGGAGACAATATCTCTGGCGGCATCCATATGTCGCTACAGGTTGCGAATCAGGAAAACACCATACAACAGGTTATGACCGCCTCAACACTGATGGCGGATTTTTTGGCGTCTTTATGCGTCAGGTTCCCACGTATAAACTTCACAAGCGTTGCGGGGAATCACAGCCGCCTTTTGCCGGAAAGGAACGAAGCGCTGAAGGGAGAGCGGCTGGACGATCTGGTGGCGTGGTATGCCTCCAAAATGCTGAGCAGGTTTCCGAATTTCCATGTTATTGAGCAGATGGATAACACGCTGACCGAAATGGAGATTTGCGGGAAGCAATTTCTGTTTGCTCATGGAGACAACGACGATCTTACACAGGCCGGCGTTTTGAAGCTGTCGGCAATGATGGGGGCACTTCCCTATGCGATTTGCATTGGTCATTACCACTACCCTAAGATGGATGAGATATGCGGCGTGAAACTGATACAAAATGGGACGCTGATGGGAACGGGAGATGACTATACCGTACAGAAACGGTTGAGTGGAAAAGCGAGCCAGACGCTGGTGGTGTGTACAGAAGACGGAATCGAGAGCTGTTATCCGGTCAGACTGGAATGAGGTGGTAATATACCAGAATATATTCTTTCATTAAGCTATGGGAAAGACAGCCTCGCCTGTCTTGGAGCGATTGAACAGTTGGGGTGGCCTCTTGATAGGATTGTTCATGCCGAGGTATGGGCAACAGATACAATTCCCGCCGATTTGCCGCCGATGATTGAATTTAAGAAAAAGGCCGACAAGATCATAAAAGAACGGTATGGGATTGAGGTTGAACATTTTAGAAGTGATTACACTTTTGAAAGCGGATTCTATACTGCGGTAACAGAAAGAGCAAAATCAGAATTTCGAGGGAAACCGAGAGGATTTCCCATAAGATTAGGGCAATGGTGCACTAGAGATTTGAAACTTCCAGCGCTTAAAAAAGCGAACAAAAATAACGGGATATATTATTTAGGCATTGCAGTTGATGAACCAAACCGCTTTCACAATTTATCGGATACAAAAAAATCCCCGCTTGTTGAAGCAGGCTGGGACGAAGCCTACTGCCGCCAGTGGTGTGAGGAAAACAATTTGTTATCCCCGATATACACAACATCTACTCGTGGCGGGTGTTGGTTCTGCCATAATCAAAGTGTAAATCAGCTTAGGATTTTAAGAAAAAACTATCCTGATTTATGGGCGCTTATGTTGAAATTAGACAAAGACAGCCCGGTTTCATTTCATGCTGACGGGCATACAGTCCATGATTTTGACCGTAGGTTTCAAATGGAAGATGAAAACCTGATATTCCCATATGATAATTTCAGATGGGAAATGCTGGATCAGGAGTTAAATTATAGATGGTTTTGAGGAGAGATATTCATGAAAACAAGCGTAACAAGAAAGATTGACGAATTGGGAAGAGTTGTTATCCCATCGGATTTCAGAGAAGAACTTGGAATAGAGCCAGGAGAAAAGGTAGAAATCCACATGGATGGAGGAAGAGTGATTTTAAAAAGAGCGGTAAAAACAGACCCTTTATCTGAAATCAGTAGCCTGAAAGAAAGAATAAACAAAGCCTATGAGATTGCATGGGAGAATGACATTCCATCACCTACTTGTCCAGAATATAAAGAGATGCACAATGCATTGAAAGCTATCATGGATGTATTGAAGGGGGAGTAAGCGTGGAACGGATAAGCAACAAAAACCCTTGTTTAAACTGCTGTTCAGATCGGCAGATAGGGAATCCTGATGTATGGCAAAGTGATTGTTATAGATGCGAGAAATTGCCAAACTGGAAAGCAAAAGCAATTAACCGATTTTTTGATATCGAAGACATCCTCGGAGACGAATACGACCTTGACCGCCTGAAAGAGCTTGTGCAGGCAGATAGGGAAGGAAAGTGTGTGGCTAAAATACAAAAACAAGGAGGAATAACAATGAGAGAAATTTTATTTAAAGCGAAAAGAATTGACAACGGAGAATGGGTAGAGGGTTACATTGTTAGACATCCATCTGCTGTACAAATCGGAAATGGTTCTTGCTGGTATATTCATGTTCCACCTGTTGACCCAGATGACAACGGAGGATGTTATAATGTTGACCCCGAAACCGTATGTCAATACACAGGGGTGACTGACAAAAACGGAGTTAAGATTTTTGAGGGTGATGTTTTAGATATATCTGACGGATGGTGGGGCGCCGCTGGACCTGCTGGATACGATTCTCCGATTGTAGAAGTTGTATGGGTTAATAACTATTCCGGTTTTTTTCCGTTTGCAAATTATGATTGCGATTGCGGAGTATACACTGAACCAGAAAATTGCAAAGTGTTATACAACATTCACGACAAGGAGGAATAATGATGAAAGTTTTAATTGCTTGCGAAGAATCACAAGAGGTGTGCAAAGCGTTTCGCGCTAAAGGGCATGAAGCTTATAGTGCAGATATACAAGAGCCATCAGGAGGGCATCTAGAGTGGCACATTTTAGGAGATGTGTTGCCTATCATTGATGGAGATTGCAAGTTTACCACGATGGATGGTGCAGAGCATGAGATTGTCGGTGAGTGGGATTTGTTAATTGCGCATCCACCTTGTACTCATCTTGCTGTGAGTGGGGCAAGATGGTTTAAAGAGGGAAAGAAGCCTATCACGTTACAAGATGAAGCCGCGGACTTTTTTATGAGATTTATAAACGCAAAATGCAACAAAATTGCCGTATAGAATCCTGTTTGTGTAATGTCTACTAGGTACAAAAAACCAACTCAAATTATAAATCCATGGCAGTTTGGTCATCCAGAACAAAAGAAAACCTGTCTTTGGCTAAAGGGATTACCAAATCTTATTGAAACAAACAATGTTTATGACTACATGATGACTTTGCCAGAAAAACAAAGAACGAGGATTTGGCAATTAGGAAGCGGTCACGCGAAGGAAAGAAGCAAAACATTCCCTGGAATCGCAAAAGCTATGGCAGAACAGTGGGGATAAATCATAGAGACTTGCAACAAATTCGAGAAAGGAAGATTAAATATGAAACGAATAACAAGAAGTAGAGATGGGGATGAAGCTAAGCTTTGTTGGGGGCGTCTCGATACAATCGAAAACATCCTCGGCGACGACTACGACCTCGAACGCCTGAAAGAACTGGTAGAAGCAGATAGGGAAGGAAAGTGTGTGGTACTACCGTTCAAAGTGGGAGATACTTTGTATTATATAGGGGAGCGTGCGAAATGCTAATCAAGTCCGCAACCGTGGAAGAAATGTATATCGAAGATGAAGTTCTTGTTGGCGTAAGCTCTGGCTCTGAATTTTTTACACTCCAAGAAAAAGAGTGGTACGAAACTGAAAAAGATGCCGAAATTGCACTGGAAAGGATGAGAGAGAGGGAGAAATGATTATGGAACTTTACCCTGAAATGAACGAAAAAATCAAAAACATTCTGAGGGTTGGTGGAGAGCCTTATCTCTTGTATGCTGCGGAGTATATCGAAAGGCTAGAGAAACAACTAAACCTTGCTATTGCTGAATTAAAGCAAGCAGCTGATGATAATGGAGGTTGTTGGGGATGCAAATGGTTAGACGAAGTAACCGATGAATGTACAAGCCCTGAGGGACGGCTGATGTGCGATACAAAAACAAATAATATGTGGGAATTGTAGAAGAAGAAGGAACATCTGAATACAATCTTTATGTTTGCAATGATGAATATGCGGATATTTATAGCGATATTTTTGAAATCAAGTCAGAAATTACATCTCACAGATTGGAGAGAAAACAATGATTACAGAAAAAGAACTCATCCGCCGCGCTCTGCTTGGCGACAAACAGGCTCAGGAAGAATGCACGGCAAAAGGGATTGCGCTGCCGTGTCCGTTTTGCGGTGGTAAAGCAACGATGCAACAGGATATAACAGGCAGAGAATCGTATCATGTTGCTTGCAGCAATGTAAAAGATATGTGCAATTTAATAGCTGGATTACCCATGTGGAGCGAAAGTGAAGAAGATGCACTGAAAGTATGGAACACCCGCCCTGCTCCGCCGATTGGAAGGTGCAGTGTTTGTAAAAGGCAAAAGATTAGAGGACAAAATCTTTTTTGCTATGTAAAAGGTATTGTACGCAGTGACGGCTTTTGTGATTGGTTTGAACCGAGGGGGGAATAAAGATGGCAAGTCTTGACGGAAGTATCACAATTAAAACAGCTGAGTATAGAGTATGTCTGGCAAACGGCAAGAAAGCTCTTTTTCACAGATGGACGCAAGTGAGCGAAATTGTTCCGCCGGCAGTAACCATTGGAGGACACGGGGGTGGAGTTGTTTCAGGCGTTTTTGCCCTTGTGGAGTACGAAAACGGGGAAATGGCAGAAGTTTCACCGAGAAAAATTAAGTTCCTTGACGGGAAAGAAATGTTCGAGGCGCGTTTCTTTGAGGAAAACCAAGAGAAAAGAGAGGAGGAATAACGCGGAAGAAAATTGGAGGAATAACGTGAAAGAGTTGTGCTAGTAATTAGCACAACATTCCAGTAGCGGGACAAGGTGTGGTGAAATGTCAAAGAAAAACATGAGAAGGATATCAGTGCTGGTCACTGCTCAGACAGCCTATCATTTGCAGGCGCTGGCAAAGATGGCTGGATATAAAGAGCCTGGGCGAGTGATAGATAAGCTGATTCGGGAACATATGATACTAACAGGAAAAATAAAAGATCAAAGGGGGAAGTGACTTTGTATTACTCAAGTCAATATCCATACACAATGTATTCCCTACAGCAGTGTGTCTGCCAGTCACCTAAATCCGCCATCAATGAACAAGTGGCACAAATGAACATGAATACCAGACTGCAGATGATGCAAATGGAGCAGTGCATACAGAATCAGATTCCTCACATCAGTTTTTGGGGTTACACATCTGCTGGAATGTGGAACCCTTGCGGATATCCATATACAGGTACAATGGGCGGAGCGTCTGGGACCATTGGAGGCGGAGGCGCGGGGGCTTGTGTGACAATAAATGCACTCGACAGCAGAATAAATCAGTATTCTCCAAAAAAAGAATCGTGGATTGAAAGGTTGGATAGACTGATCTTTCCAGTGGACCCAATCAGAGATTGGGTAGAAAACGAGGTTGAGAGGATATCCAAACAATATGCCTGGATAGACCATGTTAGGGAGTAATGAAAATGCAGAAAATAAATGCAATCGTTTTATCCGACAAACTTCCGCCAAATATAACGGGCTTTTTCACTAAAATATTAAATGATATTTATGAAGATGAGGCACAAGGAATTGTTGTGGCGTATGTAGCTAAAAATGGAAATGTGATGCAAGCGTATTCTAATTGTTCGGTGGATGACTTAAAAAGGTGTGCGGACGCAATAAACGATGAAGCAATGCTGAGAATTATTGCTCTTAATCAAGAAAGGATTGATCGTATGAGGGAAGAAATGGAAGATCAACAAGAATAATCCTTAAAATTTTGAGATAAAGCAGGAAGTGGTACCATTGACCAGACAGGATAAAATAGGTTATCTTAGACAATATCAAGAGCTAGAAGAAGAATATCAATGGCTGAAAGAGCAAAAAGTAAGATGGTCTGAAATTGCATCCAGAATAACCCCAAGTATGACCGGAATGCCAAAGGGTAGAGCAGGAAATAAAATACAGACAGCAGCTGTACATATTGCGGACCTCACAGATCAAATTGATAAAAACACACTGAAAATAATAGAAAAGCTGGAAGAAATATCAGACGTGATTAGTTCGGTTCCAGATGCACAACAAAGAAAAATACTTCGGCAACATTACATTGAAGGAATGAGAATTGGAGAAATAGCAAGAATGTCATATAGAGATTATAGTTGGATTGCAAAAATCCATAAAAAAGCATTAGATTCCATTCCAGAGGAAGCCATAAAAAGCCAAAAAAAGCCACAAAAAGCCACTAAAAACATATAGAAAGCCATTCAAAATAATGATATGATTATTTTGAAATAAAAAGGATTTCTTGATTCATTCACTTTAATCTCCCAAATATAAAACTTGCAAAAAAAGTCGGCCTGCAAAGGCCGGCTTTTTTGCTGTCCAAAAGAAGGTGAAAAGGCATGGGCAGAACAAGAAACTTTAAAACAGTAAAGCAAATGGAAAAAAAGTGGGAAGAGTATAAAGCATATTGTGATAATCAGATGGTTTTGACCCATGATTTCAGCTCAAAAAACAGCGAATTTGTTAGTAAAGAATTAAGAAGGAGCATAACTTATACGATTGAGGGATTTTGTGTATTTGCAAAAATTCCAAGATCAACATTTTATCAAACTTATGCATCAGATGACACTTTTTCGGACATGGTCACGCGCATGAAAGAAGAATGTGAAGTAGATGCAAGAAGTAAGTTTGAATTAGGAATCATACCAACACAACTCGCCGGCCTTTGGATGTCACATTATGGATACACAACAAAGACAGATTCCAATATAGAGGTACCGATGCCTGTAATAATATCAGGTGGTGAAGATCTTGAAGATTAACTCAGGCAATGCAAAACAGATATACCTTCCTGACGTTGTTGGGAAAGGGTATGGAACATTTTGGAACTTCAAAGGTCGTTATAGGGTATGCAAAGGCAGCCGTGCAAGCAAAAAGTCAAAAACAACCGCACTCAATATTATTTACAGAATGATGCAGTATCCGCAGGCAAACACGCTTGTGATCCGCAAAGTATATAGAACGCTTAAAGACAGCTGCTTCACAGAGCTTCAATGGGCAATCAGCCGATTGGGGGTAGAAGCATTCTGGGAAATCAAGGAAAGCCCGCTGGAAATGACATACAAACCGACAGGACAGAAGATTTATTTTAGAGGGCTGGATGATCCGCTGAAAATTACGTCTGTCACTGTAAAAAAAGGTTATCTTTGCTGGGCATGGCTGGAAGAGGCATATGAGATACTTAATAAAAGCGACTTTGATACACTGGATGAATCCATCCGAGGTGCAATCCCAAAGGAAACAGGGTTATTCAAACAGTGGACGATCACATTTAACCCATGGAATGAAAAACACTGGTTAAAAAGCCAGTTTTTTGACAAGGAATCACCGGACATTCTGGCAATGACCACAAACTTCCGCTGCAATGAGTGGCTGGATGAAGCGGATCTTCGAGTATTTGAAGAGATGCGAAAGAACAATCCACGCCGATTCAAGGTAGCGGGTGAAGGTGATTGGGGAATTGTAGATGGGCTTGTCTATGAAAATTGGGAAGAAAAAGCATTCAGTCTGGACGAAATCAGAGCAATTCCAGGAATCAAATCAGCTTTCGGACTGGACTTTGGATATACTGCAGACCCGTCAGCGCTTTTTTGTGGCTTGGTTGATACCTCAACTCGAACAATCTGGGTTTTTGATGAAATGTATGAAAAGGGATTGAGCAACCGCAGGATTGCAGAAAAGATAAAAGCCATGGGTTACGCGAAAGAACGAATCAAAGCTGACCAAGCAGAACCCAAAAGCATTGATGAGATCCACGATGAAGGAATTTATAACATTAGAGAGTGCCGAAAAGGAAGAGACAGCATCAACAATGGCATCCAGTACATTCAAGATTATCACATCATCATCCATCCAAGATGCGTGAACTTTATCACCGAGATTGGTCTTTATCGTTGGGATGAGGACAAATCGGGAAAGAAATTAAATAAACCGGTAGATGAATTTAACCACTTGATGGACGCTATGAGATACGCACTTGAGGATATTCTCACAGGACCAACATTCAGTTTTGATTAGAGGTGATACAGTGATTGAGCCGTTTGAGGAAACAAGAAAAATAAATCAGATGATTTCTTTGGGTGGATATACCGGAATGACTGAAAATCAGTTTTTTGAGCAGCAGATCAAATTGTGGTATAGATCCAGGGAAAGAGAAGAACAGATAACAGGAGAGAAATATTATATCGGTCAGCAAGATATTTTGCAAAGAAAGCGAATGGCAATCGGAAGAGATGGAAAGCTGGAAGAGGTGGATAACCTTCCAAACAACCAGATTGTAGATAACCAATATGCGAAATCAGTTGACCAAAAAGTAAACTATCTGGTAGGTAAACCGTTTACGATCAAGAGCAAAAATGAAGTGTATTCAAAAAAACTGACCAAAATATTTGGAGCAAAGTTTTTAAGAACACTGCATCATGTATCCCAGGACAGCGTAAACGGCGGAATCGGATGGATTTATTTTTATTATAACGATCAAGGTAAGCCAGAATTCAAAGGAATACCAGGATATCAGATCCTTCCATTCTGGGCAGATGAAGAACACACCATACTGGATTGTGCCGTTAGGGTATATCCGGTAGAAACATGGGAAGGTTTTACTAAAAAAATCATCAGCAAAGTTGAAATATACAAAGCTGATGGTGTTTGGCGGTATATTTACGATGATGGCGGACTGATAGAAGATATCGAAGCTGGGGCGCATGAATCTTATATCAGAGTAATGAACGGGCAGGGCGAAAATTCAGAATATAATTGGCTGAAAATTCCGCTTGTGCCGTTCAAATTCAATTCAAAGGAGATCCCGCTCATCCGAAGGGCAAAGTCACTGCAGGACAGTATCAATATCATTTTGTCAGAATGGGCAAACCGGATGGAGGAAGATCCAAGAAAATCCATCGTAGTATTGACAGAATATGATGGTCAGGATTTGGGAGAATTCCGAAGAAACCTGTCCACATACGGTGCAATCAAAATCCGAAAAGACGGTAATGTTTCTCTTCTGGAAATAGAGATCAACGCAGAAAACTTTGAGGCTATTCTCAAAACATTCAAAACAAAGCTGATTGAAAACACCCGCGGATTTGATGCCAAAGATGACCGCATGGGAAACAATCCAAACCAGATGAACATTCAGTCAGTGTATGCAGATATGGATCTGGACGCAAACGGAATGGAAACCGAGTACCAGGCAGCAATGCAGGAATTAGTCTGGTTTGTCAATCAGTATCTGTCCATGAAGGGTGAAGGTGACTTTTCAGATGAGGAAGTCACCTTTGTGTTTAACCGAGATATTATGGTAAATGAAGGTGAAATCATCACCAATATTTCCAATTCAAGAGACATCCTGTCCCGAGAAACCCTTGTTGAGCAGCATCCTTATGTTACCGATGCCAAAGCAGAAATGGCCAGAATCGAAAAAGAAGAACAGGACAACATGGAAAAGGCGCTTGGGTATAACAATGCTTTTTCCAAAAATAACTCAGGAAATCCAGGAGAACAAGCAAACCTGCAAAAATAAGAAAGGGGGAAGATCTTGAAGAACGCGGAATACTGGACAAGCAGATTTTTGGATTTGAAGAAAGAAACCGAAAATCAAACCTTTGAATACATGGAAACAGTTGAAAGAGAGTTTCGCAAGGCTTCCCGAAAAATACAGGCTGATATCCTGGTATGGTATCAGTGCTTTGCAGAGAACAATCAGATCACTCTGACCGAGGCAAAGAAACTGCTCAATTCCAGAGAACTGGAAGAATTAAGATGGACTATCGAGGACTATATCAAAGCAGGAAAAGAAAACGACGTTTCCGGTCAGTGGATAAAACAGCTGGAGAATGCTTCTGCGCGGGTACATATCAGCCGTCTGGAAGCGCTTCAAATACAGCTCCAGCAGCAGGCCGAAATCCTTTTTGGAAATCAAACAGACGAACTCGGCAGTTTTTTACAGAGCATCTATACCGATCGCTATTACAGGTCTGCGTTTGAAATCCAAAAGGGAACCGGCATTGGCTGGACATTTCAGAAATTTGATGAAAGACAGCTCAAAACATTGTTGTCAAAGCCCTGGGCAGCGGATGGACAGAATTTTTCTGACCGAATTTGGAAAAACAAGCAGCTTTTATTAAATGAACTGCAAACAAATATGATTCAAGGAATCATCGGAGGGGAAAACCCGCAAAAGGCAGCACAGAGGCTTGCAAAAAGGCTGGACGTATCAGAACAGCGCGCAAGCCTTTTAGTGTATACAGAAAGCTCGTACTTCTCAGAACGGGCACAGCGGGACGTATACAAAGAGTTGGATGTAGAGGAATATGAACTTTTAGAAACACTGGACAGCCACACCTGCGAGATATGCGGTCCGCTGGATGGAAAAGTATTTCCAATGAGCCAATACCAGCCGGGTATCACAGCGCCGCCGTTTCATCCAAGATGCAGAGGAACAACCGTTCCGCATATTGATGATGATTATGGGGAAAGAGCAGCGAGAAACCACGAGGGCAAAACAATCTATGTGCCGGCTGATATGACGTATCAGGAATGGTATCAAACCTATATTGAAAAATCTCCGAAAAGTGGTATAATAAAACCATCGAAAGCAAAGCAGACATTAACCGATGATGAAGAATGGGCGCTCAACGAGTATATCAGCAGCGGCAGTTATAAAATCAATGCTCCTTTGCGTGAGGGGATTGAGCTGACACAGGAGCAGCAAGAACTTGTCAGAAATTTGGATTCTGCATTGGAGAAGATGCCAAAATATCAAGGGAAAACGATTCGTAGTTTGGTGATGAACAAAGAATCTCTGATTCAATTTGCAAAAGGACATAAAATTGGTTCAAAAGTTAGATATCCAGAATATATATCTGCTTCGACACGAAATGGTTATCATGATAACCCAACTGTTGTCTTGAATATATTATCGAAATCTGGAAGAGATATTCGGGAATACAATGAACAAGAAAGTGAGATTTTATTTAAGAGAAATTCCTGTTTTTGTGTTCTGAATGTAAAACTTCAAGATGGAATATTTGTTTTGGAAATGGAGGAAGTGTTATGATAACCTTTAAAGAATTTCTGGCGTTGTCGAAAGATGAACAAATAAAAATGTATGAACAACTGAACGACCATGATAAATTTCTTGCAAGAATGAATGATTGGAGTCCAGAAGGAGTAATTGTTGCAAAAGAATCGACTGATCCCAAAGATATACAAAGACAAGAAGAAATAATGAAACAGTTGGAAAAAGCAATTGAAGAAGGGAAAGTAAATCTGTTATAATCCTAAATTCAATAATCAAACCGTCCTTTATGGGGCGGTTTTTTTATACTCTTTTTACCGCGCCGCGGCGGAAAACAAACAGCGGCTTGCAATACTGGGACTGGCCAGAATAAAAGGAAAGCAGGAGGAAAAAGAAATGCTTGAGTTTTTAAAATCAATCCTTGGTGATGCTTATACTGAGGAAATCGATCAGAAAATCTCTGAGGAGGTGGGAAAAAGCTTTGTGCCAAAGAATGACTTTAATGGTGCAAAAGCAGAAATCAAAAGCCTGAGAGAACAGGTTACCCAGAGAGACCGTCAGCTGGAAGATCTCAAAAAATCCAGCGGAGACAATGAAACCTTAAGACAGCAGATTTCAACGCTTCAGAAAGAGAATGCAGATCAGGCAAAAAGCTTTTCTGAGCAGATTTCAAAAATGAAGCTTGACCATGCAGTAGAAAAAGCATTGACCGATGCAAGAGCAAAAAACATTACTGCAGCGAAAGCGCTTCTGGCGGATTTCTTAAAGGATGCAAAACTGGAAGAGGACGGAAAAACAGTAAACGGTCTGGGAGATGCAATCAAAAATCTTTGCGAAGGCGAAAGCACAGCATTTTTGTTTGACCGGAAATCGGAATGTGTACAGGTAGCGGGGGCAAAACCAGCCGCAGGAAGCACCGGCACAGCAGGAACAAAAGAATCCAGCTATCAGTCAAGATTGGACGAAGCAAGAAAGGCTGGAAAAAATGTTTCTGTAATTCAAATCAAAAGAGAAGCGGCAAAAGAAGGAATCATTTTAAACTAACATTACAGGAGGAATTTAAAATATGGCAGTATCAGGACTTGGAACCACATGGAACCTTCCAAACTATGCAGGCGAACTTTTTACAGCAGATACCAGTCAGACACCGTTCTTGACAATGGCAGGCGGTCTGACAGGCGGAATGATGACGGATAACTTTGAATTTCCAACGGCAATTCTTTTCGATATGCCAGATGCAGCACAGCCTAATATTTCAGAACAGGCAAGTGCTACAGCACCAGCAGCCTCACACGTTGATAGAAAGCAGGAAAGCAACGTTGTACAGATTCATCAGGAAGTTATCGATTTGACTTATGCTAAAATGTCAAACTCCGGAAGAATGAGTGGATTAAATACTGCAGGACAGCAGGCAAACCCAGCAAGTGAAGAGGATTGGCAGATCAATCAGAAGTTGATTAAAATTGCTAGAGATGTTGAGTTTTCTTTCCTGCAGGGAACATACAATAAAACAACTGATGGCAGTCAGGCAAACAAAACCAGAGGTATGATTGAGCTTGCAAAAACAGTTTCCCATATCGAGGGTGGATCAAAACTGTTGACTGTAGATATGATGAAAGAACTGTTCCTTGAAATGGCAAACAATGGTGCATATTTCAACAATATGGTTCTATTCTGCGGTGCTTTCCAGAAACAGCTGATTACTTCTCTGTATGAAAAGCAGCTGGGATATAACGTTGGCGCAGCTCGTAATGTTGGTGGTATGAATGTTACAGAACTTGAAACCGATTTTTGCAAAATGGGAATTGTTTGGGATAGATTTATGCCAGAAGATACAATCCTTGTTGCTGATATGGCTCATGTTGCTCCGGTATTCCAGGAAGTTCCGGGAAAGGGCGTTCTGTTCGTGGAAGACCTTGCCAAAACAGGCGCATCTGACAGAAAACAGATTTATGGTCAGATTGGTCTGGATCATGGCCCTGCATTCCTGCATGGTGTAATTACAGGACTTGCAACAACAGCAGCCGCAGCAGCAATGACAGGAAAAGCGGTAACAGGAAAGGCAGTAGTAGACTAATACAGCGAAAGAGGGAATCTGAATGGCTTACGAAAAGCAAACCTGGGTAAACAATGAAACAGTCATCACAGCCGAGATGATGAACCATATCGAGGAAGGAATTGTAGCTGCTGAGCAGGGAACAATGGGACCTGCAGGACCGCAGGGTGAACAAGGACCAGTGGGACCAAAGGGAGACACAGGAGAACGGGGACCACAAGGGGAAAAAGGTGAGAAGGGCGATACGGGAGCACAGGGACCGGCAGGGAAAGATGCTGTTTTAACTCCGGCAACAACCGAAGCAATTGGAGCTGTTAAGATGGCGGCAGCAGTACCGGATACGGCAGCGGCTCCGACCAAAGAGGAATTTAACGCGCTGCTTGTTTCCCTGCGCGCTGCGGGAATTGTGTCCCCGACCTAGAGGCAGGACGATGAAAGAACAGGTTTTAAAACTGCTTTCCTGTTTTGGTGTCACAGGGGCTGACAGTGACCCGCTGATTGATTTTGTGATAAATCTCGTAGAAGATACTATAAAAAACAAAATCAATCAGGAAACGATTCCGGAGGGACTGCATACAATCGAGGTATATCACATTGCCGGACAGTATCTCATGCTGAAAAAGTCATCGGGACAGTTGGAAGACAGCGGATTTCAGATTGAACAGGCAGAAAAATCAATTCAGGAAGGGGATACCAGCGTCAGCTTCGGCGAGGAAACCATGACGGCGGAATACCTGATTAACTATCTGGCAGGCTACGGGGAAGACCAGCTGAACCGGTACAGAAAGCTGGTGTGGTAATGTCGTGGAAGTTAAGACAGGAAAGAGCGCTGCGAAAAATCTGGAAAGACCGATGTACAGTAATCATCAGAGTAACAAAGAAAGATGAAATCAGCAAATTAACCGACTTTGACGAGGAAATCCTTTTTGAAGATGAACCGTGTAAACTTTCTTTTGAATCTCTTTCGACTACAGGGGAGGGAAATGTCCCTTCCCTTAGTCAGGCGGCAAAGTTGTTTCTGACCAATCAGAAGGAAGTTCCGGCAGGATCTGAAATCATTGTAACCAGACAGGGAAAGCAGTTTACTTTTGCCCGTTCAGGTGAGCCGGGGCGGTTTGGTTGTCACCAGGAAATCAATCTGGAACTCCGAGAGAGGTGGTCATAACGGCAAGATGGGGAAAAACGGATTTTAAGCAGTTGGAAGAATTTCGGAAGAAAATCAATCAGGCAGCCAATGCCGATTTTGATGAATTTTGTGTTCAGACTTCAAAAGAACTTGCCAAAAGATTTCTTGCAAAGGTAAAAAAGAGAACGCCGGTCGGAATTTATCACGGAAAAGAACGGCGATACAAAATAATCAACAAACAAAAGGGAGTAAAAGCAGGAGATGTAATGAAAACCAAAAGCGGTAAGATTCGCTACGAAAAAGACCCATGGGGACGAACCGGGGGAACCTTGCGCCGCGGCTGGACAATAGGAAACATTACAAAAAAAGCAAACGGTTATGAAATCGAAATCATAAACCCAACCGAGTACGCAAGTTACGTGGAATTCGGACACCGACAAACGCCGGGAAGATATGTTCCTCAGATTGGAAAGCAACTGAAAAATACATGGGCTTCCGGAAAGTTTATGATGACCGTTACCGAACAGGAAATCCAAAATACAGCGCCGGGACTGATTGAAAAGAAGTTTGAGAAATTCTTGAGGGAGGTGATGAGCGGTGATAAATAAAATCGCAGCGAGTATTTCACAAGCGCTCAATCGGGAGTTTGGGGACGGATATTCCATTTATCAAAACAATGTATTGCAGGGATTAAGCGAACCCTGCTTTTTTATTGCCGTTCTGGAATCTTCCAAAGAACAGTATTTACAGAATCGCTTTCTTCAGCGCAGTTCGTTTGACGTGCACTATTTTCCAAAGGACGAAACCGACAACAGGGAAATGCAGGACACAGCCGAACGAATGCTTGCCTGTTTGGAATGGATTCTTCCCGAACAGCCAATCAGAGGCACGGATATCCGATGGCAGGTAAAAGATGGGGTTCTGCACTTTTTTGTAAACTACAATATCGTCAGAAACCGCATGACTTCAAAAGAATTTATGACGGAAATGGAAAAGACAATCACAACGGAGGGATAAAATGCAGGAAAAAGCAGATGTTTTTTTAAAAGAAGATTTGATGAAATCAAAGGCATATCGGCACAGGCAGGATTTGCTTGATGCGCTTTTGGAAGACGGCAAAGCGTACACCGTTCGGGAAGTACAAAATAAGATAGAACAATTTATGAAAGGCAAGGTGGAATAGATGGCTTTAGGCGGAGGAACATACACTTTTCAAAATAAAATCCTTCCGGGTTCTTATGTCAACTTTGTGTCGGCGGCAAGAGCATACGGCATTTCTCGGCGAGGAATTGCGGCTTTACCAGTGCAGCTTGATTGGGGCGTGGAAGATAAGGTATTTGAGGTAAGCGCAGAACAGTTCCGGAGGTATTCGTTAAAACTGTTTGGCTATCCGCTCACAGACGAGAGGATGAAAGGAATGCGGGACCTGTTCAGGCATTGTGAAAAAGCATATTTTTATCGCTTAAATAAAGGTGCAAAAGCAACCTGTCAATATGCCGACGCAAGGTACAGCGGCACAAAAGGAAACGATTTAAAGGTTGTAATAAAAAAAGATGCGGATTCGTCGATTCTCGCCTCTTCCGTGACCGGAACAGCGCTGACCGGCGAAGCAATTTTGGGCAGGTCGCAGGAAAAATACCGCGTGCAGACCCTGATGGGATTTCAGCTTGTGGACGAGCAAATTGTTACGGAAAAAGGCGAACTTGCCGACAATGACTATTTAGTTTGGAAAAAGGAAATGCCTTTGGAAGAAACGGCTTCCACACCGCTGACAGGAGGCACAAGCGGAGAGCCGGTCACCGGAACAGAATATCAGGCGGCTTTGGACGCGCTGGAAAGCTATCATTTTCAGGTGTTGGGATGCCTTGCAGCTACAGAAGAAGTCAAAAAACTGTTTGTGGCATATGTCAAACGAATGCGCGAACAGGTGGGCGTTAAGTTTGTGGTTGTCATGCACAAACAGGCAGACAGCAACTATGAGGGCGTAATCTCCGTAGAAAATGACACCAAAGACAGTGGCTGGTCGCCGTCTTCGGCGGTGTATTGGGTAACGGGGGCGCAGGCAGGATGTGCGGTCAATCAGGCGCTGACCAATACTGCTTATGACGGAGAATTTGAGCTGGACCTCAATTATACGCAGACACAGCTGGAAGAAGCCATGACCGGCGGACAGTTTATCTTTCACCGGGTGGATAATGATGTTCGAGTACTGGACGATATTAACACATTTACTGCATTTACGGAAGAAAAGCGGGAGGATTTCAAAAGAAATCAGGTGATTCGTGTACTTGACCAGATTGGTAATGATATTGCGGCGCTGTTTAACAACAAATATCTCGGAAAGATTCCGAACGATGCGGCAGGAAGGGTTAGCTTTTGGAGCGATGTTGTAACCCATCACAAGCAGCTGGAAGCCCTGCGGGCAATCGAGAACTTTGACAGTGAAAATGTGAAAGTTCAAAAAGGCGATAAGCCGACAGCAATCGTAGTTACAGATCATGTTACTCCGGTCAATGCGATGACACAGCTTTATATGACGGTAATTGTATCTTAGAGAAGGAGGAATATAAATGAAAAACTTGATGGAAGCAAGAGATTCGGTCAGCGGTTCGCTTGCGGAATGTTATGTTACACTGACAGGAAGAAGATATTGCCTGATGCAGCTCACTGAGTTTGAATCGAAGTGGGGAATTACCTTGACAGATGTTCCGATTTTGGGCAGAGTACAAAAAGGAAAAAAACCGACAGGAGCGGTGGGAACATGGACAGCGAAAGCGCATTACAACCAGTCGGTGCTCAGAGCATGGCTTTTGCATTATAAAAAGACGGGAATGATTGAACCGTTTGAAATTCAGGTCAGCAACGAAGACCCATCCTCCCGAGCAGGCAGACAGACCATTACTCATACAGGATGTTATCTGGATAATACGATTCTTGCAAAATTTACAACAGGCGATGAGATTTTGACAGAAGAGCTTTCCGGAACCTTTGATGACTGGGATATGCCGGAAACATTTACAGAATTGGAAGGAATGTAAAAAAAGACTTGATTTTTCCTTTGGTTTAGAATATAATCAAAATCAAGGGAGATGATGTTATGGCAAAAGCCCAAAACCAGGTAATTGCGGGAGATTATCAGGGCAAGATTGTTTGTTTGAATAGAGCAGGATTATACATTGCGCTGAACATTACAGGCAGTAAAATGGTGATGCTTGATAAATCTCAAGTTGAAAGTTATGAGCTGATTACATCGGAAACAAGCAAGAGCGCCTCCAGCGGAATTATGAGAGGCGCGGTAGGGGCTGCCTTCTTGGGACCTATCGGGCTTTTAGCCGGTGTTTCTGCTAAGAATGTCGGAATCAATACCGTTGCAATCAGATTTAAAGACGGAAAGAGAAGTCTGCTTGAAATTGATGAAGCAAAGTATAAAAGATTAATTCAAAACTTTTTTTAAGGTCAAAAAGAACCATTCTCGAAAGAGAGTGGTTTTTTTGTACCTTTTTTCAGTGAGAGATTCAGTAAGGGAGGAAAAAAGATGAGCTTACAGGCATTTTTTAAAGAACAGGGGAAACGACCGGAAAACATAAAAAAGGTGGTTTCCAATCGTTTTACAGATGAAAAAGGAAATCCAATCGAATGGGAACTGCGCGCCGTCACTGCAAAAGAAGATGACGAAATCAAAGCGGAATGTACAAAAACAGTAGCAGTACCGGGCAAAAAAGATCGTTATACGATGCAGATGGATGGTGTGGAATACACAGCCAGACTGACAGCCGCCTGCGTTGTTTACCCGGACCTTTACAACAAAGAGCTTCAGGACAGCTATGGAGTGAAAACACCGGCAGACCTGTTGGGAGAAATGCTGCTTCCGGCAGAAAAAACAGACCTTACCGTTTGCGCGCAAAATCTGTGTGGCTATGAATTGTCAATGAACGCAGAAATTGAAACGGCAAAAAACTGATATTGGACGGGGATGCAGAAGCGACTGTAGTGCATTATTGCTTACAGGAGCTTCATATTCTTCCGTCCCAATATCTCGAGCTGCCGCGAAAGGAAAAAGCGTTTATCGCAGCATCTATTCTTGTAAGAGCAAAAGCGGAAGAAGAACAACAAAAAGAATTGGAACGCCAAAGAAAATGCAGATAGGAGGGGTAAGAAATGGCAACAATACAAACTGCAATCCAGCTTTATGACGGTGTTTCTGCTCCTCTGAAAGCGATGGATCATGCACTTGGAACGATAATCGGGTCGTTTCAGGAGATGCAAACCGTGTTAGACCAATCGGTAAATATCAGTAAATTTCATCAAACACAAGAAAGCGTATTTGAAATACAAGTTGGAATACATCAATGGGCTGATGAAATAAGTAATGCCACAATTCAGCAAGATAATTTCAACAATAGTTTAAAAACCGGCAAGAATCAAACCGACAATTTAATGAATACCTTGAAAGGTATGGCAGGCATTCATGCCATAAAAATGTTGGTTGAACGATCCGACAGAATGACCGAAACCGCAGCAAGGCTTAATATGATTGTGGATGACGGCGGCAGCGCAGAAGCGTTGGAAGAAAAAATCATGCAGAGCGCGCAGCGTTCCAGAACATCTTATCTTGATACGGCGCAGGCAATCTCGCAGATGGGATTGATGGCGCCGGACGCATTCCAAACAAACGATGAGTTGATTCAATTTGCCGAAACACTGAACAAGCAGTTTGTAATTGCCGGAGCAAATCAGGCAGGAGCGCAGGCGGCAACCTTGCAGCTGACTCAGGCGATGGCAAGCGGTGTTCTGCGCGGTGAGGAACTGAACTCTGTATTTGAGCAGGCACCGAATGTCATTCAGTCAATTGCAGATTATCTGGATGTGCCGATTGGACAGATCAGGGAAATGGCATCGGAGGGGCAAATTACAGCCGATGTTGTTAAAAATGCCATGCTCGGCGCAGTAGAAAGTGTCAACGAACAGTTTGAAAGTATGCCTGTGACATGGGAGCAAGTTTGGATACAGATGCAGAATATTGCTTTGGTTGCTTTACAACCTGTCTTGGATTTGATTTCTTGGACAGCAAGCAATATTGAAATCATAGGACCGTTGGTTCTGGGGGCTGCGGCAGCGTTCTTGACCTATCAGATTGCGGTAAACGGTGTGACTATGGCAACAAACGCATGGAAAGCAGCAGGGGAAATTTTAAATGCTGTTATGAAGGCAAATCCGATCATACTCATTATCATGGGGATCATGCTGCTGATTGGAGTTATCTTTGCGGTGGTAGCGGCAGTCAATAAAGTGATGTGCACTTCGTTGTCTGCGATTGGTATCATAAGCGGTGCATTGGCAGCAGCCGGAGCATTTGTTATTAACCTGTTTGTCGGTGCGATCAACGCTGTAACGCAGCTGATTTGGTCTGCATTTGTGACTCCGTTTATCGGTATCATCGAATGGATTTTAAATGTTTGTATGGGTGGATTTGATTCCTTTGGCGCAGCGGTAGCAAACCTGATCGGACAAATTATCGGGTGGTTTCTCAGTTTGGGAAAGGTTGTTACCACCATCATCGACGCTATTTTCGGAACAGATTGGACAGCAGGACTGGAAAGTCTGCGTTCGGAGGTAGTTGAATGGGGGAAAAACGAAAATGCAATCACAGTGGAACACAGCGCACCGCAATTAAACCGGGTTGAATACGGAAAAGCGTGGGATGCCGGATATGACTTCGGCGCAGGAATAGAAAGTAAAGTCGGGGATATGTTTGGATTCGGCACAGCGGCAAACCCGTTGGACAGCATGGAAAGCGATTTGGCGGCGGTTGCGGGCAATACCGGAAAGATGGCGGATTCGCTGGAAATTACGCAGGAGGATTTAAAGTATATGCGGGATATTGCAGAACAAAAGGCAATCAACCGATTCACCTTTGCGGATGTGTCCGTACAGATGACAAACCACAACAATGTCAATTCCGAGGTAGACCTTGACGGTGTGGCAAACCATGTGTTTGATGTGCTGTACGAGCAATCACAAATGCTTGCAAGCGGTGTTCACAAGTAAGGAGGGGACAGGATGTATCATGTCTATCTTGACGGAATGGAGCTGCCTGTCACTCCTTCCAAGATTACGGCGAAAATTAAAAACCAAAATGAAACAGTAAACCTGATAAACGAAGGGGAAGTCAATATCCTGAAACAACCGGGATTGACTTCTTTCAGCGTGCCGATTTTGTTACCAGCTACGCCCTATACTTTTTCCAACAATTCCATTGATATAGCAACCATGCTTGCACATCTGGAAAGTTTAAAAGTTGAAAAAGCGGTATTCCCGTTCATTGTGTCCCGCGTGACACCAGGAGGACAGCTGCTGCATGATACAAGCCTCAATGTGTCACTGGAAGATTACAACATTGTAGACGATGCAAAAGAGGGCATGGATACAACCGTTACTGCAAATTTTCTGCAGTATCGAGACTGGGGAGCAAAAACAGTTAAGATAAAGCAGGGAAGCACAACAGGAAGCTTGGTTTCTGCAGGCGTATCTGCAGGGGGAAAACAGCCTGCTAAAAGCTACACTGTGCGGGAAGGTGACACGCTGTATAATATCTGTCAAACACAGCTTGGAAACGGTGAAAAATATCTTGAGGTTGCAAAGAAAAACGGAATTAGCAATCCGAGCATCATATCAGCAGGGCAGGTGATCGTATTTTGAGCGAATACAAAAACGATATTGTCCTGCTGATTGAATCAGGAAACACTGTGATCCAGCCAGCTGTCAAGGATGACATCACATGGGAAACAAACCGAAAAAACACCCCAGGGAAGCTTACTTTTACAGTAATACAGGACCAGGGAATTGAATTTGCAGAGGGAAGTGCCGTTTCACTACAGGTGAACGGCATCCCTCTTTTTTATGGGTTTGTTTTTAGTCGAAGTAGAGACAAATCACACCAGATCAAAGTCACTTGTTATGACCAGATCAAGTATCTGATTAAAAATAATGACACCTACCAATATGAAAACAAGCAGGTAGATGATGTGGTACGAATGATTGCAGAGGATTATAGGCTCAATGTTGGATCATTGGAAAGCGGTGGATATTCCATGACCCAGTATGAGGAAGAGGAAACACTGTATGACATCATTCAGAATGCAATGGACCTCACACTGATGAATACCGGGACCCTTTTTGTGCTGTATGATGATTTTGGGAAACTCACCCTAAAAAACATCGAAAGCATGAAAACCAACATTCTGATTGATGAGGAGACCGGCGAAAACTACACATACACATCTTCCATTGATGAGCTGACCTATAACCAGATCCGGTTATACTACGATAATGAGGAAACCGGAACAAGGGAAGTATATATTGCAAAGGACAGTGAAAACATCAATCGGTGGGGTGTTCTGCAGTATACAGAGCAGCTGAATGATCCAACCAGCGGACAGGTCAAAGCTGATGCACTGCTTGAATATTATGACAAAGTGACAAGGGGCTTGGATGTGAGCGGCTGCGTGATGAAAGGAAAACTGCAGGCAGGAAATTCTGTTGGGGTGATCCTGAACCTTGGAGAAATAAAAATCCAAAACTACATGGTAGCGGAAAAGGTAACACACCACATCACAACGGATCACTGGTCAGCAGACCTGAGACTGATTGGAGGAGAGTTCATCTAATGGGAGCGGTTGAAGTTTTAGAAGCAATGAAACAGATGTCAGTGGATGCACAGAATTCCCAAAAGCCGGTCATTGTTCTTTTTGGACAGGTCCTCAGTGTAAAGCCGCTGCAGATCAAAGTAAATCAAAAGCAGACCATCAAAGAAGATGCTTTGATTCTCACCCATGCGGTCAAAGATTATGAAGTGGATATTGAGGTTAGCCACTATACTGTAAACGATGATTTTTTGCAAACTATGCACGATCATCCAAATGTGGCTGAAAATAGTTTTGATTCTCACCACAAACACGCCTATAAGGGCAGGAAGAAAATCAAAATTTACAATGGCTTGAAGGTTGGTGAAAATGTAATGATGCTCCGTCAGAACGGCGGG
>ENA-ORNG01000962-ORNG01000962.1-human-gut-metagenome-genome-assembly--contig:-NODE-962-length-22600-cov-4.710889_pt1 | contig 22600 bp, 19 predicted proteins | sample MGYA00242113_ERZ509018 | MGnify/ENA primary metagenome ERZ509018 (study PRJEB26280, sample SAMEA2338711) | human gut metagenome | biome: human gut; feature: human-associated habitat; material: faeces... | reverse complement strand
TAACCTATGCAGGCGTAAAAGACTTTGAAGCGATATTTGAAAAAGTATTTGAAAAGTGCGGCTCAACGTTGGACATTTTTTCCGGACCTGTTCCCTGTGACACACTAAATCTCACATCAAACAAAATCCCTAGTCTTACTATGTCAAACGGTGGATTCGTATGGGGACATACGCCTGCTGATGATATGAAAAACATTGACAAAAGGGGCTTTGATCAGCCTATTGATTTCTCAAGTGAGCTTATAAACTATCTTGACAGCATTGAAAAAATACCTCAGGGATACACTGATGATATTGAAAAACAGCTTGATATATATGCCACACGATATGGCTGGGATTTCTGACAGGGGGCATATGTTATGAAAATAATTGATCTGAGCGGCGAATATACAGAAAAAATGTGGTATTATGGTGAGCCATACACGCCATACAGCGTAAAAGATCTTGCGTGTGTCGATAAAAATGGCTATATCGCAAGAGAATATACACTGACAGCCCACACAGGCACTCACATAGAAAATAGCGCTCATTGGAGCGAAAATGCACAGGGAATAAGCGAGACCCCTATTGAGAAATTCGCAGGTAACGCTCGGTTACTTTACCTGCCGTTCTCAGAAAGCAAAGAGATAACAGTGAAAAGACTAAAAGCAGCAGGTGCTGATGGTCTTAAAAAAGACGAGATATGTATTATCCGAACAAATTGGGATAGCTTTTGGAACCAAAAAGAATATGTATCTGAAAGCCCATATATTACAGTACCTGCGGCAGAATATCTTGTATCAAAGGGAATAAAACTCGTGGGAATGGACAGCCCTATGATAGGCGATCCGAATGACGGGATCTCATCAGTAGGAGCTGACCTCGTTCTTCCCGACTATAAGTTTTCAGAAGCAGGGATACCGATAATACTTGGCCTTGTAAATTTATCATCTCTGCCTGAAAAGTTCTTTTTTACAGCCTTTCCACTAAAACTGCATAACGGTGAAGGAAGTCCCTGCCGTGCAACCGCAATAACATTTTAAGATAAAGGAGCTATTTATTATGGAATATGAAATTCAGAAACATCTGCATTATGCAGGAATACCAAGTTTTAATCTTTATCCGTACACACAGGATACTGAATGTGCTGACATAACTATAATGGGTGTACCTTTCGATAGTGGTGTTACAAATCGTCCAGGTGCAAGACTTGGACCAAGAGCTATAAGAAATATGAGTCAGCTCACAAACTGCTTTGCCTACCCATGGAGCTACAAACTCAGCGATAAAGCAAAGATCGTTGATTACGGCGATGTAGGATACTATGTGGGTGCAAATACAACGAAGGTAATGCTTGAGGAAACGTATAATACTGCAAAAAAAGTTTTTGAATCTGGCAGCAAACTTCTTACCCTTGGCGGAGACCACACTATTCCATATGGTATGGTCAGAGCTGCAAGCGAAAAGTTTGGAAAACTTGCTCTGCTGCATTTTGACTCTCATCAGGACAGCACTCCGTCCACTGATGGAAATGTATCCCACGCAAACTTCGCATATGACTTACAGGCTGAAGGGTGTATCGACCCGTCACATTCGGCGCAGGTTTTTATAAGAACTGAAATGACTAAATGTGGATATAATATTTTCTATGCTATGGACGCTGTAAATATGGATATGAAAGAGCTAGCTAGACAGTTGAAAGCCATTGTGGGCGATATGCCTGTATACATAACCTTTGATATCGACGCTCTCGATCCCTCGGCTGCACCAGGTACAGGTACGCCTGTTATCGGCGGTCCTACCTCAGCTCAGGCAAGGCGACTACTTTACGAACTGCGTGGTATCAATGTTGTAGCAGCAGATCTTGTAGAGGTGCTTCCCGCATATGACCACAGCGAGATCACCGCACTTGCGGCGGCAACGATCGCACAGGACCTTATGTATCTTATGTATAATAAAGGATAAATCTCGCATCTCCAGCCCATAGTTTTACCTATGGGCTAAAGGTGTTTTTAGGAGTGATAACAAATGAACTGCGAAGATCTAATGAACATTCCCAAAATATATTCAGGAATGAAGCTTATAGCGGGTGGATCAGGAATGTACAGAAACATACGGTGGATATATTTTGCCGATTGTACACAATGTCTTTCAGATGATTTTAAAGTCTCACAGTTGATACACGGAGGAGAACTTGTTATTGTCACAAATGCAGCACTCACAGACAATGATGACAAAATGCTCAGTATGATTGTGGAAATGAACCAAAAGAATATAGCTGGGCTTGTTATAAATGTCGGACAGATATCACCTATGCTGACCGAATACTGCAATGACAACGAACTACCGCTGTTTGAACTGTCCTATGATCTGCACCTCATTGATCTTTCACAGATCGTATGCAAGGCATTGGTGGAAGAAGAAAGCAACACAAACTCGATAGATCAGCTTCTTGCTGCAATAATTTATTCCTCTAATATAAATGACGCTGATATAAAGATACGGGCAGGCTATCTAGGCACTAATATATCGGATAAAAATCACATAGTCGTGCTGAAGTTAAACAAAAACAACAAACTTCAGGACTCTTATGAAAATCTGCAAAGATATATCAGATATGAATTTAAAAACTATGGTTTGCAAAAAATGCTGATGCTCTGGCAAATAGATACAGGCATAATGCTTATCCCCTCGGAGCTATTTAGCCGCGATCTGCTCTCCAATATACTCACAAGGATAATAGACCACATTAGTTCTTACTACGGCATTGACGCAAAGGCAGGGATAGGATCTGCATATGAATACATATCGGAATTAAAGAAAAGCTTTCAACTCCATTAAAATATCACACTCTGAAAGTAAAAGTCAGAAAATATTCTTTTACGATAATCTCGGTATCTACTCGCTTATCGCGCAGATAAAAAATGATAAGTTTCTTGATGAATATGTAAATAATCATATAGGCAAACTGATACAATCTGATGTTTTGCAGGAGGGAGACCTTTGCAAAACGCTTGAAGCCTATCTTGATCATAACTGCAACGCTGCCGCAGCAGCAGAGCACCTGTTTATCCACAGGAATACAATGCGCTATCGTATGGATAAGATCAAAAAGATACTTTGCTGCGAACTTGATGATCTTGACGTCTATCTTGAACTTAAAATGGCGTTTGAGATCAAAAACTATCGTGAAAGTCAAAAAGATCAGTCATAATTTATTGTGTGCATACACCACAATAAAGATTATAAAGACAACACATTGCTGTTATACTGTTTTTTTCTTATAATTATATCAAAGGAAAAAACTTTCCGCAATAAAAGAACAGGAGTGACTTTATAATGCTAAGAAATTCATTGCCAACTATAATTACAGATAAGGTTCCAGGACCAAATGCCTGTGTACTTTTGAAAAAAAGGGACAACGCACTGCCTAAAGCGCTCTGTGGCTATACATATCCTATATGTATCAAGCGTGGAGAGGGCGCAATGCTCGAAGATGTTGACGGAAACATCTTTCTTGATTTTATCGGAGGTGTCGGCGTTCTCAACATCGGCTACAGCAGACCTGAGGTCGTGAAAGCTGTTCAAGATCAGGCAGAAAAATATTTTCACTGCATTTTCAATGTGGTGGCACACAGTGGTTACATTGAACTTGCTGATAGGCTCAACAAACTTATGCCATGCAAAGGTGATAAACTGAAAACATTCTTTGCAAACAGCGGTGCAGAGGCAGATGAGAATGCAGTAAAGATAGCCAAAGCATATACAGGAAGAAAAGGCATCATCTGCTTCTCTGGTGCATTCCACGGAAGAACAAATCTTACAATGGCTCTTACAGCAAAAAAATCTTATGCAAAGGGAATGGGTCCTTTCCCGTCTGATATTTACAGAGCTGAGTTCCCTTACCTTTATCATGCACCAAAAGGATATTCTGAACAAGAAGCGATAGCATATTACCTAGACAAACTCAACACTCTTTTTGATGAAGCTGCACCTGCCAGTGATATTGCAGCAATGATAGTTGAACCTGTTCAAGGAGAGGGTGGTTTTGTCCCCGCACCTATCGAATGGGTAAAAGCCGTCAGAAAGATATGCGACGATAATGGTATTTTACTTATTGCTGATGAAGTACAGTGTGGAAACTGTCGAAGTGGCAGATACTATGCCTCAGAATATTGGAAGGAAGCAGGTGCTGCACCAGATATTATAGCAACAGCAAAATCTCTTGGCGGCGGCGTTCCAATAAGTGCAATAACCGCCCGTGAGGAAATTATGGATTCAGTACCTGTGGGAACTATTGGCGGAACATATTGTGGAAATCCTCTTGCCTGTGCTTCTGCACTCAAGGTAATGGATATAATGCTGGAAGAAGATTATGCAGGCAAAGCTGAAGAAATAGGTAAAAAGGCAACTATATTTTTCAGCGGTCTTAAAGAAAAATATGAAGAGGTAGGAGATGTAAGAGGTCTTGGCTCGATGCTTGGCGTGGAATTTGTAAAGACTAAAGCAGAAAAAGAACCAAACGGCGAACTTGTTTCTAAGGTGATACAGAACGCCCTTCAAATGGGACTTATGCTTGAAAATGCTGGCACACACGGAAACGTTATAAGATTTCTTGTCCCTCTGTGTGTAACAGACGAACAACTTGAAAAAGGCTTTGAGATATTTGAGACCGCTTTGGTAAAAGCAAAGTCTGATAAATAATACAAGAAAAGAGGTATTAAACGTGAGTATGGATTTTAATTACTACCTGCCTGTAAATATTGTTTTTGGAAGAGGAAAAGTCAGCTCTGTTGGAATCATCGCAAGCGATCACGGCAAAAAGGCACTTGTTGTCACAGGAAAAAGCAGCACAAAGCGCTCTGGGTTGCTTAACCGAATTTGCAGTCACTTAAAAAAATCAGGTATCGAATATACTGTTTTTGATAAAGTACCACAAAATCCTCTTACAACGACAGCTGAGCAAGCTGCACGAATAGCAAAAGACAACGGCTGCGATATGGTCATAGGCGTCGGCGGCGGAAGCGTTATGGATTGTGCAAAGGCAGCAGCATTTATCGCAGTAAATGACGGTGATATAAATGACTACATATTCAATCGTCTGAAAAGCGGCAAAGCTCTGCCGATAATACTTATCCCAACGACCTGCGGAACAGGCAGTGAGGGAAACGGATTTGCTGTATTAACAAACCCGGAAAACGGAGATAAAAAATCACTAAGATGCAATGCAATAGTTGCAAAGGCGTCTATCATTGATTCTGAATGTATGATGACTATGCCGAAAAATGTTTTGGCAAGTGTCGGTTTTGATGCCTTTTGTCACTGTATGGAAGCCTATATAAGCCGCATTGCTCAACCATTTACGGATATTATGTGCGAAAAGGCAATGAAGCTTATTGCAGATGATCTTCCAAAGCTTTTTAAGGGTGACAACAATCCAGAGTACTGGGACAAGATAAGTCTTGCAAGCACAATGGGGGGAATGGTCATAAATACCGCTGGTGTTACACTTGCACACGGTATGGAACACCCTGTCAGCGGTTTCAAGAATGCCGTACACGGCAAAGGTCTTGCAGCCATAACCCCTGCAGTAACAGAAGCAAGCATAAAAGGTGACCCACAGAAATTTGCATTTATTTCAAAAGTGTTAGGCGGCAATAATGAGAATGATTGTGCAGAACAGATAACAAAATTTATCGACTCACTTCGTCTTACCTGTACGTTATCAGATTTTGGAGTAAAAGAAAGTGATATCGATATGCTGACAGACAGCTGTATGAAAGTTTCAGCAGCAGGTATATCCTATCATCCCGTAAAATTTGACAGGTCACACATAAGAGATCTATATTTAAAGTCACTGTAAATCAAGCAAAAAGGAGTTCTTTCTATGCGCAGATATAAAACATACATTAACGGAGAATGGTTTGAAGGCACTTCGGGAATTGTTCTGAGATCTGTTGATCCTTCAAATAACAAAGAGTTAGGCGAGATAGTGCAAAACAGCAAGGAAGATGTGGAATATGCAATAGAAAGTGCCTCACGTTCCTTTTACAAAACCAGAGAATGGCGTGATCTTGATGTTCAGCAACGAAGCGACAAGCTTCTAAAGATTGCTGATATGATAGAGAGCGAGATTGATGAAATAGCTAAGACAGAGTCAATGGACAACGGCAAGCCCTTGCGTGAAGCGCAGGCAGATGTTGACGATGCTGTGCATTGTTTCCGTTATTATGCAGGGCTTATCCGTACACCAAGCGGTCAAACTTACAATGTAAACAGCAATTTCGGCAATATGCACTCATACACAGTGAAAGAACCAGTGGGTGTCTGCGCACTTATCACACCTTGGAACTTTCCATTTTTGATGAGCGTATGGAAAATAGCCCCTGCACTTGCGGCTGGCAACAGTATAATTTTCAAGCCAAGCTCTGAAACGGTACTTTCGGCATTGAAGCTTTTTGAGATACTTGATAAATGTGATCTACCAAAAGGCACTGCAAATCTGGTCATCGGTTCAGGAAGTACAGTTGGAAATCTTTTAGCCGAAAGCAAAAAGGTAGATATGATTACATTCACAGGCAGCACATCCGTTGGGCAAGGCATAATGCGAGCTGCGGCTGGCAACGTAAAGAAAATAGGGCTTGAACTCGGTGGAAAGTCACCTAATATCGTCTTTGCAGACACGGATATCGACAAGACCGTTGAATGGGTAATGATGGGTATATTTTTAAATCAAGGAGAAGTCTGCTGTGCAGGATCAAGGCTGATAATAGAAAAATCGATAAAGGATAAATTTCTAAAAAAACTTGTCGAGAGAACTGATAAGCTTACCCTTGGCGCTCCTCTTGATAACCCTGATATGGGTCCGCTCATATCAAAAAAGCATATGCAGGACGTACTTGGATATATTGAAAAAGGAAAGGCAGAGGGAGCAAAACTTCTTTGCGGTGGATACAAATGTACAGATGACGATCTTGTCAACGGAAATTTCATCAAGCCTGCCATATTTGACGATTGCACCCCTGATATGTCAATAGTTCGTGAAGAAATATTTGGTCCTGTACTTACTGTGCTGACTTTTGAAACAGAGGAAGAAGCAATAGAATTGGCAAATGATACAGATTATGGACTCGCAGGTGCTGTTTTCTGCAATGATACCGCAAAAGCTCTAAGGGTGATAAAAGAAGTTCGTGCAGGTATAACGTGGATAAACTGCTATAATCCAGCCTTTTCAGAAGCCCCGTGGGGTGGCTACAAAATGAGTGGCGTTGGCAGAGAACTTGGTACAAGCGGTCTTGATGAATATCAGGAAACAAAGCAGATAAACATAAATATATCTGGTACACCTCTTGGGTGGTATAACCACTAGATTATACAAACCGCCGCAGGTCACGAATTAATGCGACCTGCGGCGGAAATTTTTATCTCCCTTATTTCAAAAACTCCCCACTTTTTGAAATAACACCCCTCGCTCCCCACTCCTTATTTCAAAAACGCCCCCTATCAACGTTTACATCTGCAAAATTTACACTTTGTTTACAAAATGTAATCGTTATCCTAAGCAGCCAGCTTAACAAATCATGGAAATAATGTGGTATAATTATATCGAAAGAAAAAGAACAACAAAGAATTAGCGCTAACTTTGTTGTCGATCAGGGAGGGGAATATGAAGAAAGAATCTAAAAGTTCCGTTGATTTTTCGGTTGAGGAAAAAGCTGAAGCGTTCGATTCTATCAGCGAGCTGTATTTTGACCGCAACTTTGGCTCAACATCAAAATCCGATTTTGAAACTCTGCTGTTTTCGATCTACATAGAGCATTTGATAAAAAACGGTCTGCCATATGACGATTATATAATGTCAAAAACTCTTGGTATCACTGAAACAAGAGTTCGTGCTTTGAAAGAACGTAAGCAATTGAAATATCCATTTGAGTTTGATTGGAGAGAATCTTTTGCACATCTTGTCAAAAACGCCAAGTATGATGACGTTACAAAAACAGTGAAGCTTTCAATTGAAGATGTTAATTTGCTAAAGGAAGTGCGCCATTTTGTAAGCACTAAAGGCTGGTATGACGAAGTTCAGCTAAATCCACGTTTGTTTCAGTGTAAGCTCGATTGCTTCTTGATGATATGCACCGAGCTTGACGAGATAACGCTGACCGAAACGGACAAAGCAAACATTAGAAAATTGAAAACCGAGGGTGATGAAACAAGTGCCGTCCAAAAGATCTTAAACGGCGACTTAAGATCAGGTCTGAAAGACCTTGCCCTTAAAGGAAGCAAAAAGCTTTTGACAGAAACTATTGAACTATTTTCATCGACCTCAATAAGTACAATAGCCTTAAAAGGCATTTCAGCAGTTATACAGGCTGCATTTGAATAGGAGGTAATGGTATATGAACAACGAGATCGACAGAGAAGCCATGCTGATTTATCTGAATGACCTGCGTACAATGGAAACAATAACACATGAAGATGATAAAAAAACATATGAGCTAAATAAGAAAAACGAAAAAAGAAAAGCAGAACATAAAAAAGTCGTAAATGATTTTTCTCAAAAAAAGAATAGTGCTCCGTCAAAACCTTCAAAAGAAATTGTAGATGACGGAATGTCATTTGGCACTAAACTTATGATATTTTTTTCAATATTTACGTGGGGCTGTTTTATACTTATGGGCTTTGGTTATGATGCTTCTTTTATAGATGTTCTTATGGATATGCCTTTCGTAATACCATTTTTTTTATTCTTCCCAATTTGTTCTGTTATTCTTTTTTTCAAGTCGAAAAGAGATAATTTAAAACTAAAAGACGAAATGGAATTGAAATATACTAGGGAACTAAAAGAATGGAAAAAGAAGCAGGAAGAATTCAACAATGAATTAACTTTATTGACCCAAAAAACAAAAGAAGAGCGAATAGAATATGACGCATTTACAAATGATATAACAGGTTGCATTAAAGAAATGAGCAAAGAGAAACTTGATGTTCAAAAGAAACTGCAAGAAGCGTATTCAGCAAATATCATTCCATTGCAGTTCAGAAATATTCAGGGAATATATTATCTTTATGATTATATGTCTACATCAAATCAGAGCCTTTCAGAAGCATTGATGCAGTGCAACCTTGAAGCAATAAAGCAAAAACTTGATCGTGTCATCAATCTCCAAGGTGAAATGATCGTACAGCAGGCACAGCAAAGTGCCGCTCTTTACGAACAAAACCAGCAGATACTTGAAACAGCACAGGCAACAATGAACAACACCGCAGTTGCGGCAAAATACGCTCAAATATCTGCAACAAACAGTGCAATTTCATTAAAACTTCAATCAAAAGAACTTGCATATCAAAAAGCCGATTATTGGCTCAAGTAAGTCTAACAGTACATATCAAAAAAAGCGAGCCACACAGCTCGCTTTTTTCCTGCATAAATTCCCCACCTCTGCAAATAATATTACTGCAATTTTGAAAAAACAACGGAGGTCATAAATATGAAAGCAACAGGAATTGTCCGCAGGATCGACGATCTCGGCAGAGTTGTCATACCTAAAGAAATAAGGCGCACCATGCGTATCCGTGAGGGCGACCCCCTCGAGATCTACACCAACCCCGACGGCGAAGTGATATTCAAAAAGTATTCTGCCATAAACGAAATGTCCGAGGGCGCAGCTCAGGCAGCGGAGGTCATCTCAAAGCTTGGGGGAGCGCCTGCTGTGGTGTTCGATAAGGACCACGTCGTCAGGCGTGCCGAAAAAAGAGTATTCACAGCGCCGCCTCTCCCCTGCCCTGGAGGAGCTTTTGGAAAACCGCAAAACCTTTGACTATACCGATACCACAGCCGAGCCGCTTAGAGCCGTCGAGGGCATCACCACACACGCCCTCACCATTGCCCCTATCCTCACAAACGGCGATATAACAGGCGCAGTGGCATTCATGGCTACCGACGATACCGAGCTTTGTACCGATAAACAATCCATGCTCGCCAAAGCCGCCGCAATGTTCTTGGGCAAACAAATCGAAGAATAATACCAAAAAGGACCGCCGCCTGACCGCAGCAGTCCTTTTTTATGTACTATTACATCAGCCATTGCCCCATGTCCTACACTGCCAACATAACAAAACCCTCCGACCCATACAAATGAATCGGAGGGCAAACTGCAGACCACGCTGCGATGGAGCTGATAGTCGGACTCGAACCGACGACCATGGGCTGTCGATAAAGCGACGTCATATCGTATTTTGATTTTTCGTGTGTAACCGCTGTATTTGCACGGTTATGCCGCCTTGGATAATTCATTCTCCGTGCCGAGTTTTCCGACAAATCTGTAATAAATCTCAATCTGCTGAAATGTTCTTCCGTCCTCAGCTTGTTCTTTGTGATGAACAACAATTTTGTCTATCAGCTCATTTAGTATTGCGGCATCCAACTTGTCGATTATGGTGTATTTTTTTATAACGTTAATAAAGTTATCCGCACAATCTGATTGTCTTTTCAACTCGTCAATTTTCGATTTGAGAATAGGTAACGCCTTTTTGATTTCCACCTGTTCCAACTCGTAACTCTGCGACATAGACTCATATCTCTCATCGCCTATCCTCCCAAGAACATTGTCCTCATAAAGTCGGCTGATAATCTTATCCAGTTCCTCACAGCGTTTTTGCTTTTGCTCATATTCGAGTGTGATTTGTTCCGCTTGCTTTTGTGAATCAGACTGATATTTCCGACTTAAAATCGACTTGAATTTATCCGTATTTTTGCGGTACTGAAACAAGTTACGCTGAATGTCGATCAGTACAAGCTCGTAAATTGTATCAAACGTAATGTAGTGCGAAGCGCAGTATTCTTTGCCGTGAGTTTTGTACATCCAACAGGAGTACGCTCCGTGATAACTGCCGTCTTTACGCTGTTTCTGCGAGTAAGTCAGGCAATGACCGCAATCCGAACAGTAGAGAAGTCCGGCAAACATCTGAACCTCTCCCGCCTTTGCAGGACGGTGCTTGGCATTCAGAATTTTGTGTACCGTATCCCACAGTTCCTGCGTAATGATAGGCTCGTGGCAGTTTTCAACCACGATCCAATCCTCTTTAGGATTGCGTACCTTTTCTTTACTTTTCATGGATTTGTTTCTCTGCTTGCCGTAAACAAGCTTGCCTAGATAGACTTCATTGTTGAGTATCGCGCGGATTGAAGTAACGTGCCAGTCAAATTCCTTGCGCCAGTAATCCGATTTGAAGTAATCCGGATTGTTGAGGTTGAAGTAGGCAATGGGAGTTAGTACCTTTTCTTCTCTAAACATTTTTGCCATTTTGTTGTAGCCAACACCCTCTGATGCAAGTCTGAAAATTCTTTTAACAACCTGTGCGGCAGGCTCGTCCACGATTAAATGATGACGGTCATTTGGGTCTATCTTGTAGCCGAACGGAGCTTTTGATCCGATAAACTGTCCGTCCCTCGCCTTAGCTTTTTTCGCCGCTTTGGTCTTTTTTGAAACGTCACGAGCGTACATTTCGTTGACTACATTCTTTATCGGGAACAGCAAATCGTCGCTGTTCACAAGAGAATCATAGTTATCGTCCGCCGCAATAAATCGGATATTGCTGTCGGTAAACCGTTGAACATACATACCTGCCTCGACATAATTTCGTCCAAACCGAGAAAGGTCTTTGACGATAACAAGATTGATTTTGCCCTCATCAATGTCCGAAAGCATTTTTTTGAAGGACGGTCTGTCAAAGTTCGTTCCGCTGCAACCGTCATCACAATAGAATTTGTAGTCTGTAATTTTATGATCTTTGCAGTACTGCTCAAGCAGAATTTTCTGAGTTTCGATAGAAACACTTCCTCCAAAGTTTCCGTCATCAACCGAAAGTCTGCAATAAAGTGCTGCCTTGTAATGCTGCTGTTTTTTCATAGTAACTCCTTTCTCAGCAGCGGATTTAATAAGCCTTGCGGTATCTTCCGCTCCACAAGTATATCACAACTATGCTGTAAATGCCAGTAAAATCCGCTGTCTGTAAAAATATTTGTTGAATGTTGCTAAGTCCGATTATTGAAATTTTACATTGTTACTAAGGAGCTGTTATTGATACGCTCTATTCCTTTTTGAAATTCATCGACTACCTCTCCGACCTGTTCGCCTGATTCCAGTTTGCGAAACATTAGTCTGCTGAGACTATCAGCTACATTGGTTTTACCCTCAAATGCAGACCACACACGATAGGTCACACCGTTGATGTAGTGATCGGTATATTCAGCCGACTGCACCTCTGTGTTGTCCTGACACAGAGGTTTATCAAGGCTGTATCTTTTAGTCTTTTCTTCTGCCATTCGCTTATCACGCTCCGTTTCATTACGTCGATTGTTAATTTTCGTATAAACAAATCAGTTCAGTCCTTTCATATTTAAATTTTGATGGTGCTAATTAGTTACGCACCATCTTAACTGTTTTTTAATATACAGCTTTTTTCTTGTCGTAAATTCACATTTTCCAATTACAACGCCTGAAAATATGCCGATTTTGTGCAGTCTTCTGCACTTACGACCCCTCAATCATTCAAAGCTCAAATTTATGACCCCATAAAAATTATGCACAATCATTTTGCTGAAACTGCGTGTTTTCGGCATTTTTGCAGCGAGCTTTGCTCGTCCGCTGTGAACGTTTAGGGGGCTACGACCCCGAAACTTTAACTTGCAATGAAATATTTTACTTTGCTTTAACTGCTGCATATCTGGTATTTGTGCAGATTAACAACTGCCTTTTTATTATCAGAATTAAAACCTCTCACACATATCGCCCACAGCGGCTAACAAATCGCCTGTGTCGGCTTTTAAGCTGTTTCTGCTAGACTTACCCGACAAAAATTCAAGCCACGCAAATCGGCTTACGTTGCCTTTCTTTGCGTTTCAAACGGCGGAATTTCAATCCCCTTATTCGCAAGCTGACTTCTTATTTTATTAGCAGACATATGCAGTACTTCATCAAGGCTCATTAACTCGATTTCATAAACTTCATTAGCGGCAGGGTCAGTAACGTCATCAACAGGGTCGGCAGAATCACAAACAGTGACAGCGGATTTTTCTGCCTCAACTTCGTACTCATCAATCGCAAGCAACGTATTTAAAGGCTTTTCAAGCATTTCACTGTTACCGCAAGTGACAGCAGGGTCAGCGTTTTCACACACCTCCGGCATAAGATTTCTGCCGTCACTGCTGTCACTTTTCATATCGTAATTCAGAATAATTATTCGCTGTCCGTTGCTGCGTTTGGATTCAAACGTCACTCCGTAATTCAGCAATTCATAAGCGTGCTGAATTAAATCTTTTTTGACACGATTTGAAAACACTTCTTTGTCCAGCAGAGCAGATAACTTTTCAGCAAGTTGAGTAGCAGAGCCTTTGAAGGTTTTCTGCGTTACCATAAAGTCATGAACAGCAAAGGAGAAATAGTTAGGTTTGACATTTTTAATATCGTCAGACACTTTCCATCTGCTGTTTTCAAACACAACATTGATCTCCTGATTTTCAATATCACGACCTACGCAATACAGTTTAGCTTTTCGACTTCCACGCTTGCTTTCAATCAGAACCATACTTCCGTCAACGCAACCGCTCAAACCTGTACTGCCTGAGATCATATTGAACGGATCGCTGTCAGAACACTTTCGTGTGTGATGAACCAGAACTATAGCTATACCAAGCTTGTCCGCAAGAGCTTTCAGAACTGACAACTCTTTGTAATCTGAACCGTAGCTCGACTCCGATTCGTTACGCACCATTTGTAAAGTATCAATGAAAACAATTTTCAAATCGTCAAACCGTTTCCTGCAGTATTCGATTTGTTCAGGCAGACCGTTTGAAATAGACTCCGCCATAATTGCAAAATGAAGATTATCGGACGGATCGTCTGTCAGTTCGTACAACCTGTTTTGCAGACGTATCAGGCTATCCTCCAGGCTAAGATAGACCGCATGACCGCAGGACGTTGCTTTTCCAAGAACCTTTTCTCTTTTTGCAATGGACAGGCACATATCCAGCGCAAGCCACGACTTGCCGACCTTCGGCGCACCCGCGAGAATAAATAAGCCTTGCGAGATCAATCCGTCTACGCAGTACTCAATCGGTTTCATCGGAGTGTTCATAATATACTCGCTGCTGTAAATTTTTAATTCTTTCATATTATCGACCTCCTTCCGGTATGCAAAGCCGCTGACCTCGGTTCTGCAAACAAAAAACGCCGCAGATTTAGTTTTCTGCGGCGCGTTTTTAACTCTCTGATATTATTATATGCGGAAATCCGGAAAATGAATAAAATCACGTAACATTTAATTTTCGCTCAACACGACATTTTCTGTTGCATATTACGACAAAATGTGATATACTTAATTTGGAAGCTGTAAAAACGACAGCCTTGAGGTGTAATTATGTTTAACGATATTTGTTTTTATGTCAAAGGAAATATGATCGAGGTCAACGGTCGGGACTTTTTACTGGGCGAGCTTTCGGCATCATGTATGAATATACCTCCTGCCGAATTCGAAGAGATATATGACAAGTATAAATCGGCGGAATACATAATGAACCATGAAATCAATGCTGAAAAGGATATTGCCGTTGAATATATACCGCCCTCGAAAGAAGATTGGCTCAAGCTGAACGGAATTATGATTGAAATAGATACGGCTTTGAAAAATCATAAAATATTTCAGGTTTTTGATACTCAGAATGCTGCCGGATTTTTCGAACGATTTACTGATATAGACGATACAATGATTGCTCACGAAACCCGGGAGCTTTATTACAAGACTGCAAGTTTGTACAAACCTGTGATCGACGATATATTTAATTTCAATAAAACTATGTATTACTTTGTAAACGACTTTCTGTCACATCTAAAAAAGCTTGATCCTGAAAATTTTGCCGCCGCTTACTATGACTTTCTTACAAATCCTATGGCGTACAAGATGACCGCAAATCCGATCATGAACGAATATATGTCGTATACAAGCGCTGATTTTCTTGAAATGAATATGATCCCCAAAGAAATAACCGATGGCTGCGGAGAGTATGTAATTGCGGAATACTACCATGTTGATAGATTGCAGAGCTTTTTAAAGGTCGATTTTCTAAAAGGTCTTATGGCAGGACATCATATACGCAGATGTGAACATTGCGGACGATTCTTTCTTATGACCAAAGGCTACAAAACAAGATACTGCGACAAGGCTGCGCCTGAAAATCCGAGGTTTACCTGTAATCAGATGGCTTACAGAACGGTCAGAATTAAGGAAGAAAATGCGGATAATCCGAAATATCAGTCATATCGGCGCTGTCTTAACAGGGTTATGCGAAGCTATCAGAGAAAAGTTATTGATGAAAAACAAAAATCTGTTCTTCTGCGACAAGCAGAAGAACTGTACCATAGAGCAATGACCTCTCCCGAATTCAGCAATGAGGAATTTGAACAGCAAATGCAGTCTGAAAATCTTTACAAATTATGCGGTTTTGACGTTCCGAAGAGAGGCAGACCAAAGGCGGTTAAGAATGACAAATGAGGAACTGATATCGAAATATTATGACGGTAATATGCAAGCTTTATATGATCTGTACGAGCAGAATGTCGGGTTCATACAGAGCGTTGCTGCTGCGGTCGCAAAAGACTACAAAAATTATTTGCGTTTCAGCGATACCTTTGAAGACCTTGTTCAGGTTGGCAGTTTGACGTTCTTTGAAAAGCTGAAAGCAAAAAAATATGACGCAAGAAAGGGCAGTCTACTGACATATCTTACTCCCCAACTTCGATATGCAATGCAGGAGTTTATTGAAAATTTCAGTTCTCCGGCAGGACTTTCACATTCCGATTTCTCAAAAATACAAAGATGCCGCAAGCTGCATAATGAAGGTATGTCAAATTCGGATATAGCCAAGGAGCTTGGCATGGACAGGAAAACCGTTCAAAGCTGTCTGTCATTCTCTTTTAAAACGGAAACGCTGATGATACGGGCGGAAACAGAGAACGGAATTGAGTACTTTGAAAATCCTGAGCTTGTCGTTAACGATCCGCATCCCGATAAAAAGGTTTACATTGAAGTTAGCCTTGAGTTTTTCAAGGAGTTGTTTGAAAGCTTATCGGCGAGAGAAAGAGAAATTCTTGGCAGAAAATATGGCGCATTCGGGTATGAAGAGACCTCTGTTAACGACATTGCGGATTATATGCTGATCTCCAGAAGCGCTGTAAACAAGGCTGTTAATTCTGCAACAGAGATTCTTCGCAAGGAATACCATAACGGCAGCAGACTGAAATGGTGGCGGTTGTGTAACCAGGCGGTTAAGGATGCCTTGGAAGGCAGGACAGCACAGGAATCCGTTGAAATATCTGACGAGTTTAAGGCGAAATTACGGGTGTTGGCGGATTATTTGGTTTTGCTGTATGAGATGGATAAACAAAAATAAATGGGTGACATTATGCTTGCAATATACTTAACCTTAATTGATAACGAAGACGATAAGAAATCATTTGAGGATTTATATAATCAAAATAGGTCTAAGGCTTATGCGATTGCGTTTAATATTTTGAAAAATAAAGCGTTAGCCGAAGAAGCTTGTTCAGAGGCTTTCTTTAGTCTCGCAAAAAGTTTTCAAAAAATTAAAAATTTAGAATCTCACAAATTGGACTATTATATTGTCATTATGTTATCGTTAAAAATCTCAATTTTTCTGTTTCAACCTCTACTCACTGCCATTTTTAAGGCAAATTTACACCTTGTTTCACAGAAGATTTGAAATAAAATTACAACCTCTACTATTCAAGACGAATAAAAATGACGGGGTAAACCCAAAATGTCACATTTTACATTAATACCATTTTGTCACGTCTCTTTGAGCCTACATAAAAAACGCCATCTACTATATACAGTAAAAATTCGGGCAGGTGACCATCTTTTCTCTTGAATTTTCATCAAACTTTCACAATTTCAGTTGCGATGAAAATTCCCCTCACTTTTATACGCCAAAAAATCTGGCAGGTGCTAACCTTTTGTCCTGAATTTTTATCAAAATAACATTCCGTTACGCACCTCTGCGTCTGTTTGAAAAACACCTTCTACTATATACAGTAAAAAATCGGGCAGGTGACCACCTTTTCCCGTGAATTTTCATCAAACTTTCACAATTGCAATAACACCGAAAATCACCACTCACTTTTATACGCCGAAAAAATGGACGGGTGGTTCACTGTTTAAGCAAATTTTCATCAAATTTTCACATAACGGCTCATAAAAAATCCGCCTGAGCGTTTTCAGACGGATAAATTTATGCTTATTTAGCAGAAATATGGAAATTCCCATTGAATTTTGACAAACGTTGTGGTATAATAAATAATGAAAAGTTATACATATTCGGCACTATCACCGATTGAGTTATCTCCTACGGGGTGGGCGGGTGAAGATAACTCAATTGTCATCATAAAAAACTGATAAGGAGAATTCAAAATGGCTAAAATAAAAGTTCAGTCGGTTGAACCCAATATTGCTGATTTAGTAAATGGTTGGCTTAAATCATATAAGCTTGATTATAAATTGGAGCAGGAGTCGTTAAACACTGAAATAGACCAGGCTTTAAACGACTATTTTTCAAAAAGCGGTGGCAAAGGCGGTAACAGACCTGATGCAAAGCTGTTATTGCGTAGCAGTGATGGTAAGTACTATCCTATCCTTATTGAATATAAGGGCTATAAAGATAAGCTTATTAAGCTTGATAGTGAAAAAAATGTTGCAAACAAGAATTCCAAAAACGAACCTGACTATAAGAATATAAACTCTTATGCAGTGAATGGAGCTGTTCACTATGCAAACGCTATACTTCATTATACAGGCTATACCGATGTAATCGCTATCGGAGTTACCGGCTTTAAAAACGATAGCGGAAAACTTGAACATTCTATCGGAGTGTATTATGTTTCAAAAAGCAATTTCGGTGTTGGTCAGAAAGTTGATGACTATACCGACCTTTCTTTTCTTAAAGAGGAAAACTTCGATGCTTTTATAGAAAAAGTAGGACTTCTGTCTCTTACGCAGGAAGAAATAGAAAAATTAAAGGAACGCCGTGAGCGTGAAATAGATGCAAGCCTTGTAAAGCTGAATAATGATATCTATCAAAACGAAAAGGGGCTTGGTGAAAACGACAGAGTATATCTTGTTGCCGCCTCTATTATGGCAACGCTCGGCGATGTCGAGCACAATGTATACCCTTTGAAAAAATCTGATTTGATTTCTTCCGATGAAAAAGACAATACCGACGGCGATATTATGGTGCGGAAAATCAAAGCTTTTCTTGCTGCCAAAAAGCTTCCCGAAGATAAAAGAGATTTAATTGTAAGAACACTTCAGAATACACTTACTACCGACAATATCAACAAGGTTGAAAACGGAGAAACCCAGCTGAAGCGTGTTTTCACAAAAATAGTTGATGACCTCGGTATTTACTATAAAATAGGACTCACAACAGACTTTACCGGCAAGCTGTTCAATGAAATGTACGGCTGGCTTGGGTTTACACAGGACAAGCTCAACGATGTAGTTCTTACTCCCTCCTATGTCGCAACTCTGCTTGTTAAGCTTGCAAGGGTAAACAAGGATTCGTATGTATGGGACTTTGCAACAGGCTCGGCAGGTCTTCTTGTTGCTGCTATGAACGAAATGCTCATTGATGCGAAGGACAAAATTAAATCTCCCGAACAGTTGGCAATAAAATCCGCCCAAATAAAAGCAACTCAGCTTCTTGGTCTGGAAATTCTTTCGAGCGTTTATATGCTTGCCATACTTAATATGATTATGATGGGTGATGGCAGCTCTAATATCTTGAATAAAGACTCATTAAAAGACTTTAACGGTAATTACGGCTTTGGCAACACCAATGATAAGTTCCCGGCAAACGCATTTGTTCTTAATCCACCATATTCAGCGCCCGGAAACGGTATGGTATTCGTTGAAAAAGCTTTATCAATGATGGAAAAAGGATATGCTGCTATTATTATTCAGAACTCCGCAGGTTCGGGAAAAGCAAGCGGATATAACAAGAAAATACTGAAACACAGCACACTTCTTGCAAGTATAAAAATGCCCATAGATTTATTTGTCGGAAAATCAAGCGTTCAGACAAATGTATACGTTTTCCGTGTTGGCGAAGCTCATCAGAAGGACGATGTTGTAAAATTCATTGATTTTTCCAACGATGGTTATACACGCAGCAATCGTAAAAAAGCAAGCTGCAATTTATTTGATACAGACAACGCCAAGGGCAGATATCAGGAAGTTGTTGACCTTGTTCGATATGGAAAATCAAAGCTCAATATTTTCACTGAAAAAGAATACTACGAGGGAACAATAGACCCTGAAAACGGTGCAGACTGGAACCAGACATCACCGATTGATACAAAGCCTACGCTTGAAGATTTCAAGAAAACAGTAAGCGACTATCTTGCCTGGGAAGTATCAACATTGCTTAAAAATCAGGATAACGAGAACGAACGCCTGGGAAAATAAATGCCTCACTCAATGAAAAGCTGAGCAATGTTGAGTGGGGCGAGTATAGGCTTGGGGATTTGTTTGAAAAAATTTCAGTAAACTCTTTAAAATACAAAACTTCGGAATTGCCAAATATTCCTACAAACGAGTGTGTTCTTCCTGCTTTAACAGCAGGAATCCAAAACCAAGGTCTTAATAATTATGTTCCAAGAGATAATGCCACTATTTTGAAAAATGTTATTTCTATTTCTGCTAATGGTGCAAATACAGGTGCAACATTTTATCAAAGTAAAGAGTTTACAGTATTGCAGGACGCATATGCTATTAAATGGATATACACAGATGAAAAATTGTCGGATAACAGTTATATCTTTTTAACAAGCTCAATACATAAAACAATTTATGGTAATTATGAATGGACTAATAAAGCTGGTTGGGAAAGAATAAAAAATGACAAAATTAAACTTCCCACCAAAAACGGCAAAATCGATTTTGATTTTATGGAGTCCTTTATAGCGGAGCTGGAGGCGGAGCGAGTAGCGGAGCTATCCGCTTACTTAAAAGTAAGCGGATACGACAATTACGAATTGTCGGCTGATGAGGTTGACGCTCTTCGGAAATTTGAAACGCTTGAGTGGAATTCATTTAATCTTAAAGATTTGTTCGGTCAATCTACACGTGGCAAGAGATTAAAAGGTGCAGATAGAATAAGTGGTACTTTACCGTTTGTTACAGCCGGTGAAGCTGATGAGGGCATTTCTGCTTACATCAGTAATGATGTTGAAGTTTTTGAAAAGAATACTACCACCATTGATATGTTCGGCTCAGCAAAGTATCGGAATTACAAATACGGTGCAGATGACCATATTGCAGTTGTTCACACAGAAAAGCTGCCTAAGTATGCTTCTATATTTGTGACAACAGCGATACATAAATCTTCACATAACGGTCAATTTAATTATGGGAAGAACTTCTATGCCAAGGATGCAGATGAATTATTCATTCAGCTTCCTGTGAAAAATGGGACACCTGATTTTGAGACTATGGAATTGCTTATTTCATCAGTACATAAGCTTGTTATCAAGGACGTTGTTTTGTATTCCGACAAGAAAATTGCGGCAACAAAAAAGATTGTATCAGATAATTAAGCGGCAAATATATAAATATAAGTAGGAGGGAAATAGTATGTTGATTTATGAAATCCTTGAAAAATGCATAAATCGCTATGAGAAACCGGAATGCGAACAATGCGAAGATTGTTCATATGGAGAATATTGTCCGCACGACTGCGAAAAATGTCTGGATTACTTACATAATCCCAAACATGCCCCTCAAAATGCCCCCGAAAGAAAATATGATTGCGTTCATATGGCTGATTTTTATACCTGCAAGTACTCTTGTAGGTATACATCAGAGTTAATGTATGCAATTCAAAGATGTTCAGGCATACAAAATGTTAACAAATTAAAAGTTTTATCTTTTGGTTGCGGTCCTTGTACAGATTTGTTTGCTTTAGATGCTCTTAAAGAAAAAAATCTAATATCGTTTAATAGCATTAAGTATCGTGGTGTAGATTACAGCAAAGATGTTTGGGCAAATATCCATCAAGATATTAATAAACTTAAAAAAGACAATATAGATATACATTTTTACTATAAAGACGCATGTATTCTGATTGATGAAATTGCAAACGGAAAATGGGTCCCAAATCTTATCGTTTTTCAGTATGTATTTTCAGATATTCAAAAACATACGACTGCAAATGATATCAAACACTCTATAGATACATTCGCAGAATACTACAATGCCAAAGTTTTACAAAACACATATGTAATTCTAAATGATATTAACTTAGGATGCGGATATGGCGGCGGAAGAGATCATTTTGATACTTTATTAAGCAAGTTAAATAATTCACAATATTCAAAAACTCACTTTTGCAATGATAATGCTACCAGTGAATACTATCCAAGAGGATATACATACGGTGAAGAATTACCTGACAATCAAAATCTTTTTAATCTAACGAATCTGAAGAAGTTTTCACCATTTAATACTTGTGCCAGCGCTCAAATGATAATAAAGAAGGTGAATAAATGATTATAAGTGCAAGCAGAAGAACAGACATTCCTTCATTTTACTCCGATTGGATGTTTAACAGATTAAAAGAAGGCTATGTTTGTGTAAGGAATCCAATGAATATACACCAGATAAGCCAAATAAGTCTGTCACCTGACGTTGTTGACGGTATAGTATTCTGGACAAAAAATCCTACACCTATGCTTGAAAGAATACACGAACTTGATAAATACACATATTATTTTCAATTCACCCTTAATTCTTATGGAAAAGATGTAGAAAAAAATATACCGTCCAAAAATGATGTGATTATACCAACTTTTAAAAAGCTTTCATCGATAATAGGAAAAGAGCGCATTGTATGGAGATACGACCCGATATTGATAAATGAACACTATACAATAGAATATCACAAAAAATACTTTAAAAAGTTATGTGAATCCTTAAGCAATTATACGGAAAAATGCACAGTAAGCTTCATAGACCTATATAAAAACACAGAAAGAAATATTCAGCCTCTGAACATTCATATACCTTTAAATGATGAGGTCATTGACTTAATGGACTTTTTTTCGACAGTTGCAAAAGATAATGGAATATATATTGATACTTGCGCTGAAGAATATGACCTTTCATCTTTAAATGTCGAACATGCCTGCTGCATTGATAAACAACGCCTTGAAAGGATAGGTAATTATCAGCTTAAGATAGGGAAAGATAAAAATCAAAGGGGCGTTTGCGGCTGCATTGAGAGTATTGATATAGGTATGTATAACACATGTGAAAACGGTTGTATGTACTGCTATGCAAATTTCAACGGCGAAATGGCACGCAAAAATCATGAGAAACACAATCCGTTATCCCCACTCATCTCTGGCAAAATCGAAGATGATGATAAAGTGAATATACGTAATGTAAAATCAAATATCGATGGACAGCTTCAGCTGTTTTGATAAAGAGCCATACTGCAGTTGCGGTATGGCTTTCTTATGTTATCAGTGCTTAAATCTTACCCTCATCACAA
>ENA-ORNG01000951-ORNG01000951.1-human-gut-metagenome-genome-assembly--contig:-NODE-951-length-22783-cov-13.113736_pt1 | contig 22783 bp, 21 predicted proteins | sample MGYA00242113_ERZ509018 | MGnify/ENA primary metagenome ERZ509018 (study PRJEB26280, sample SAMEA2338711) | human gut metagenome | biome: human gut; feature: human-associated habitat; material: faeces... | reverse complement strand
CCCGGTCATGGGGACGATGCGCACGTGCATCTGTTCTCTCATGGTTCTCTCTCCTTTTCTGTGGCCGCCGCCTGTTTCAGGATCTGCTCCGCCGTCTCCCGGGGCGTCAGGTCTGTCACATCCAGCCGGCGGACGTCCAGGGCCTCGTACAGCGGCAGATAGGCAAGGCTCCGATCCAGCACATCCGGCGTCCGCTTCCCGGCCCGGATGTCTCCCTCCAGCCGGGACCGCAGGGCCTCCGGCGTACAGACCAGGGAAATGGCCCGCAGGGCATACGGCTCCGTCAGGCGGCGGAGCAGATCTGCCCAGATCTCCCGCCGGTGCAGGACCCAGCAGAAGATCACATGGTCATAGGCAGAGCAGCGGAGGAAATTATCCAGAAGAAAGGAGATGTTCTCCAGCACCATCTCCTGGGTCTCCTCCGTCGCCTGAAAGGGATGGGCGTCCCAGCACCAGTCCCCGTCCAGGAAGACGCTGCGGTCCAGCAGCTGCTGCAGCTGGCGGCAGGCGGCGGTCTTGCCCACGCCCATGGGGCCGCCGATCACATACAGGCGCTTCATGTGCCCGCCTCCGCCGCGCCGTCCGCCCAGGCCTGGAGGCGGGAGAAAAACCGCCCCACATGGAAGCCGTCCGTGACGCCGTGGTGGACCTGCATGGCCAGGGGCAGCAGGGTGCGGCCGTTCTCCTTCCGGTAGCGGCCCAGGGTGAAGATGGGCAGCAGGTAGTCGTTGGCCTCCGGCAGCTCCAGGTGCAGACTTCGGAAGGAGGCCCAGGGCACGGCGGAGATGTTGAAGAGTCCCTGTCCCGCCTCCGGCGGGCGGGCTTCAAAGGTGTGGATGTCCCCATAGCGGGTCCGGTCCGCCTCCCAGTCCTGGCAGAAGGCCCGCAGATCCGGCTGGTAGGCGGTCCAGAGGACGCAGAAGGTCTCATCGTCCTTGTGAAAAATCGTATAAGTGGGGTCCACCCGGTCGTAGACGCCGATGGCCCCCGTCTCGTCCATAGCCATGCGGAGGGCCGGGTCCGCGTTGACCATCCGGGAGATGCCGTGGATCACCGACGGATAGAACCGGAGTCCCGACCCCCGCAGGCGGGGCAGCAGGGCGGAGATGTCCACGTCCACTGTCATGCTGTACTAACAGGGCACGTCCCGGTGGTAATGCTCAAAATACGGACGGCGGGGCCACGCGGCGTAGTCGATCTTCTGAAATCCCATCAGCCCTTGGCCTCCAGCCAGTTTTTGCCCCAGTGGGCGTCCGCCGTCAGGGGGACGGTCAGGCCCACCACGTTTTCCATCTCCGCCTTCAAAAGCGCCGCCGCCCGCTCCGCCTGGGGCTCCGGGCACTCCACGATCAGTTCGTCGTGGACCTGGAGCACCAGCCGGGCCTCCGGCAGCTCGGCGCGCAGCCGCTTCCACACCGCCACCATGGCCAGCTTCATAATGTCCGCCGCCGTGCCCTGGATGGGCATGTTCAGCGCCACCCGCTCGCCGAAGGAGCGGAGGTTGAAGTTGGAGGACTTCAGCTCCGGCAGGTCCCGCCGGCGGTGGAACAGGGTCTCCACATACCCCTGCTCCCTGGCCCGCTCCACAATGGCGTCCATGTAGGTCCGCACGCCGGGGAAGGTGGCAAAGTACGCCTCCATATACGCCTTGGCCTCCGCCACGCTGACACCGATGTCCTGGCTCAGGGAGAAGGCGGAGATGCCGTAGACGATGCCGAAGTTCACCGCCTTGGCCTGGCGGCGCATCTCGTGGGTCACCTGGTCCGGTGCCACGTGGAACACCTTGGCCGCCGTCTCCGCGTGGAAGTCCCCGCCGGAGAGGAAGGCCGCCTGCATGTCCCGGTCACCGGAGATGTGGGCCAGCAGCCGCAGCTCGATCTGGGAGTAGTCCGCGTCCACCAGGACGCAGCCCTCCGCCGGGATGAACATTTTTCGGATCTCGCTGCCCAGGTCCGTGCGGGTGGGGATGTTCTGGAGATTTGGCTCCGTGGAGCTGAGACGCCCCGTGGCCGTCACCGTCATCTGGAAGGAGGTCCGCACCCGGCCGTCCGGGTCCATGGCCTTCAGCAGCCCATCGGCATAGGTGGATTTCAGCTTGGCGTACTGCCGGTACTCCAGCACCGCCCCCACGATGGGAGCCTCGTACCGGAGCTTTTCCAGCACGTCGGCGTTGGTGGACCAGCCGGTCTTGGTCTTTTTGCCGTGGGGCAGCCCCAGCTTGCCGAAGAGGATCTCCCCCAGCTGCTTGGGGGAGTTGATGTTGAACTCCTCCCCCGCCAGGTCGTAGATCTGCCGCTCCAGCTCGGCGCTCCGGGCGGCCAGCAGGTCCCCGAAAGCCGCCAGGGCCTTGGCGTCCACCCGGCAGCCGGCGATCTCCATCTCCGCCAGCACGCGGCACAGGGGCAGCTCCGCCGTCTCATAGAGGTCCCACATCTGCTCCTCCCGCAGCCTAGGGGCCAGGGCGCCGTACAGGGCGTCCACGGCGGCGGCGTAGCTGTCGAAGCTGGCCTCCGCCGCCGCGGCGTCCCCCAGCAGGGAGAAGGCGTCCTTCTCCAAATACAGGGGCTTTGGCAGCTCCTCGTTGAAATAGGAGACGAACAGACGGGCGAGGTCATAGCTCCCCGCCGTGGCGTCCAGCAGGTAGGCGGCCAGGGCCGTGTCGAACACGAACCCCTCCGCCGGGAGGTGGTTCTCCAGCAGGGTCCGCATCAGGTCCTTTACGTTGTGGGAGACCTTGCGGATGTCCGCCGAGAACAGGGCGGTCAGCAATGCGTTCCAGTCCCCCTGGTACTTCTCGAAGAACAGCTCCGCCGTGACGCCGGTGTTCTCCCCGGTCCAGCAGACCACGGACAGGCCTGTCAGATCCGGCAATGCCAGCACCGCCACGTGGTCCGCCTGCCGCCACTGGGCCAGCAGGCGCTCCACCTGAGCCGGGTCCGTCACCTGCTCCACGGTCATGTCACAGCTGGGCTTCTCTGCGGTCACGGCCTCCGCCGGGGCCAGGCCGAACTTCTCGATGAGCTTGGTGAACTCCAGCTTCAAAAACAGCGGGTAGGCGTCCGGGCCGGGCTGCTGCCGCAGGTTGTCCTCCGGCCGGAACTCCAGGGGAGCGTCGGTGACGATGGTGGCCAGCCAATAGGACTCCCGGGCGCTTTTCTCCCCCTCCGCCAGCTTGCGGACAGCGGCGGGCTTGGCATCGATGTCCGGCATCCGGGCGTACAGGTTGTCGATGCTCTCGTACTGCTGGATCAGGGCCATGGCGGTCTTCTCCCCGATGCCGGGGACGCCGGGGATGTTGTCGGAGCTGTCCCCCATCAGGGCCTTCAGGTCGATCATGTGGATGGGAGCGAAGCCGTACTGCTCCCGGAAGGCGGCCTCCGTCATGTCACGGGTTACGGTCTGCCCCATGCGGGTGGACACCAGCTTCACCATGGTTCGGTCTGTGATGAGCTGCAGACTGTCCTTGTCGCCGGTGACCACCACGCAGTCCCAGCCGTCCGCCTCACACCGTCGGGAGATGGTGCCGATGAGGTCGTCGGCCTCCCAGCCCTCCAGCTCGTACCGGGGGATGCGCAGGGCGTCCAGCACCTCCTTCAGCACCGGCACCTGCATCCGCAGCTCCTCCGGCATGGGCTTGCGGGTGGCCTTGTAGGCCTCCGACGCCTGGTGGCGGAAGGTGGGGGCGTGGACGTCAAAGGTGACGCACAGGGCATCCGGCGCTTCCTCCCCCTCCAGCCGGAGGAGGGTGGTGAGGAAGCCGAAGATGGCGTGGGTGTAGAGCCCGTCCCGTGTGGTGAGGGGGCGGATGCCGTAGTAGGCCCGATTCAGGATGCTGTTGCCGTCGATGACCATGAGCTTCATGGGGAGTCCCTCCTGCCCGCAGGCTGATTTTTCCATAGAGATATAGTATATCCCAAATCCAACGTTTTCGCAAGGCGGGTTTGTGCCGCCGGGCCGGCCCGGACGCCCCCCGCCCGGCAAAACCGGAAACCCCGCCCCGCCGGCCTTGCAAAGGGCGGGCGGATATTGTATGATGGAAGCGAAAAAACGGCGCCGTTCCGGCGCCGGAGGGGGATTGTGTTGTGGGTTTGTTTGACGATGACGATTTGGAACTGGATGAACTGCTTGACGCTGTCAAGAAATATCTGCCCTGCGTTGCGGAACTGACCGAGGCCAATGTCCAGGCCATCTTTGATCGGTGCCTATACACGCTGGAGAGCAAAAATTGTGCGGAAGCTCGCCCGTTTTATCAGCGGCTTGGATATTCGGAAGAAGAGAAAGCTGTTTATTTCGATCAAGACATCCTGCTGAAAAACAAGAAAGCTATTCTGTATCTTTTTGGGCAGGTATCCGCTGTTCACACAGGAAAAGCAAAAAACGAGGCCCAGACCATTGCAGACTTCATGATGGCCTATTCCGGAAACAACTGGACAAATAATAGAGGCCGCTTATTAGAACTGCTTTATTTGGGTTCAACCATTGAGACTGCAATTCTTGGTCCATTCAACAAAGAAAGAGGTGACATTACCCGAATTAGCCCAAATGTAACTCCCACCCTCTCCCCGAAGGACCCGGCCTTCCCGGCCTGGTGGGAGGCCCACAAGGGCGAGTGGGAGGAATGACCCTGTAGGGGCGGACCTATGTGTCCGCCCGTCCGCCATCCCCCTGCCGGTTTCCCCCCGGGCGGCAGCTTGCCGCCCCTGCGGCGCAGAAGGGGCCGTTCCGTCACCGGGGAACGGGCCGACACACAGGTCGGCCCCTACGGCTTTTCATTCCTAATTCCTAACTCCTCATTCCTCATTGATTTTCTCTGCCGTTTGCGGCACAAGGAGGCACTATGGATCACCGTCCCTCTCACACCCTGCTGTTAAAGGCCGCCCGGGCCCTGGAGCTCCTCATCGCCGCCGTGATCCTGGTGGTGATCGTCTGCGCCGCCGGACTGCTCCTGTGGGACACCGCCCGGACCCTGGTCCTCTCGCCGGCGGACTTCGCTCTGGGGGACTTCCTCTCCGGCACGCTGCTGCTGGTGATGGGCATCGAGTTCGTGAAGATGCTGGCTCTCCACACCGCTGACGCGGTGGTGGACGTGCTGCTGTTCACCATCGTCCGGCAGATGATCGTCAACCACACCGACGCGGTGGAGACCCTGCTGGGCGTGGCCGCCGTGGCGGGGATCTTTGCCATCAAGAAGTTTCTGCAGACCAGGGAAGACGCGGAATGAGTTAGGAATTAGGAATGAGGAATTTTGGTGTCCGGCGGAGCCGGACAAATTGAAATCGTTCCGCCTGCGGCGGAACACATCAATTCCTAACTCCTAATTCCTAACTCCTAATTTCCCCCAGCTTCTTCCGCAGTCTCTTGGCGATCCAGGCACCCGCCGTGCCGACAACGGCCCCTACCACAATGCCCCCCAGCACGTCGGTGGGCCAGTGGACGTACAGGTACAGCCGGGAGAAGGCGATGACCGACGCCAGCACCGCCGCCGGCTTCCACAGGGGGCTGCCGGAGGCCCGCAGGGCGAACACCGCCGCGAAGGACGCCGCCGTGTGGCCCGAGGGGAACGAGGCGTCCGCGGGGGGCGCAGTCAGCAGCTCCACCGCCGTGTTCACCGCAAAGGGCCGGATGCGGCCCACCAGGGGCTTCAGGATCATGTTGCAGCAGATCAGGTCCAGGATCAGGGCGAAGGACACCGACACCCCCGTCCACCGGTGTTTTTTCCAGAACAGCAGCACCGCCGCCAGCAGGATCCAGATCTCCCCGTGGTCGCAGGTCCAGCTGATGACCGGCAGCACCGCATCCAGAAAGCCGCACCGCAGATGGGTCTGGATCCAGTCCAGCACCGCCAGCTCCGCCGTCTGCATCATACGCACGCTCCTCTCTCCCGGCGCTGTTGCCGGGCGTCATGGCTGACATCATACCATATTTTCCCCAGGGAACGCAATGGTCTCCGCCGGTTTCCCAGCCAAACTGCACAAATTCACGGAGAATTTCCATTTTTTTGGAGCCAGCCGTTGACAACGCCCGGGGAACGTGGTAGGATACCCTCAAAATTGGATCGCTCAGATAGAGGCGCGGCGTTCATCAGTACCGCTCCGGCAAGGCCAGGCAGCCGCCGGGTGGGAAAGGGTCCGCCGCCGAAGTACCGGGACGATGCCTGTCCTTCCGGCGCTGGGTCGTCAGGGAATACCTGCCGGACTGTCACAAACCTTTGTGAAGCGCTATCGATGGCTGTTCGGGAGTGTCCCTCCGGGGCTTCTTTCCGTATTTTCCATGGACCGCTTGACAAAGCGGTCCATTTTTTGTTCACTCCTCTGCCGGCGGCGGGCGTGGGGCGGACACCGGAAACGCCGCGGAGATTTTTTGGAAAGGTGAATGAACATGAAGAGACTTCTGACCCTGCTGATGGCCCTGGCCATGACCGCATCCCTGGCCGCCTGCGGCGGCAGCACTGACACCGAGGACGGCGCGTCCTCCGACGAGACCACGGCTGTGTCCTCCGGCGTGGAGGACGGCGTGCTGACCATCGCCATGGAGTGCGCCTACGCCCCCTACAACTGGACCCAGAGCGACGATTCCAACGGCGCCGTGCCCATCAAGGACTCCACCGAGTACGCCAACGGCTACGACGTGATGATGGCCAAGAAGATCTGCGAGGCCAACGGCTGGGAGCTGGAGATCGTCCGCACCGACTGGGACTCCCTGGTGCCCGGCGTCCAGTCCGGTGTGTATGACGCCGTCATCGCCGGCCAGTCCATGACCGCCGACCGGATGGAGCAGGTGGACTTCGCCGGCCCCTACTACTACGCCTCCATCGTCTGCGTCACCAAGGCCGACAGCCCCTACGCCTCCGCCGCCGGCATCAGCGACCTGTCCGGCGGCTCCTGCACCGCTCAGATCGCCACCATCTGGTATGACTCCATGCTGCCCCAGATCGAAGGCGCCCAGATCCAGCCCGCCGCCGAGACCGCGCCCGCCATGCTGATGGCCCTGGAGACCGGCACCGTGGACTTCATCTGCACCGACATGCCCACCGCCATGGGTGCCGTGGCCGCCTATCCCGACATGACCATCCTGGACTTCTCCGACAGCGACGACAACTTCGTGGCCGACGAGGGCGACATCAACATCGGCGTGTCCGTCATGAAGGGCAACACCGAGCTGAAGGACGCCATCGATAGCGTGCTCTCCACCATGACCGCGGACGACTTCAACGCCATGATGGACGAGGCCATTGCCATCCAGCCCCTGAGCGAGGGCTGAGGCTGATCCCGGCAATCACAGTCTGACTTTTCCCCGGAGCGGAAGGTGCCGGCGCGCCTTCCGCTCCGGGACGCATCGGAAGGCGGACGTCAGGCCACGCCCCCCTTCCGATGCGCCCCGGAACAGCGGGATTTTTACTGCAATCTATGAAATCTATTATTTATATAAGGAAGGGAGTCCTCCCCCATGGAACGATTCGCACAGCTGGGCGCCGATATCGTAAAGCTCTGGGAGCGAAGCGGCGGCGACTATCTCAACGGCATTCAGAACACCCTGATCCTGGCCATCGTGGCCACCATCATCGGCTGCATCATCGGCTTTGTATGCGGCGTCCTCAACACCATCCCCTGCGCCAAATCGGATCCCCCCGTCAAGCGCTTTCTCGTCAAGCTGATCCGGGTGATCGTGCGGGTCTATGTGGAGGTCTTCCGGGGCACACCCATGATGCTCCAGGCCGTGTTCATTTACTACGGCCTGCCCTACTTCACCAATAACACGGTCCAGTGGCCCAGCGTCTGGATGGCGGCCATCCTGGTGGTCTCCATCAACACCGGCGCCTATATGGCCGAGTCCGTCCGGGGCGGCATCATCTCCATCGACCCCGGCCAGACGGAAGGTGCCAAGGCCATCGGCATGACCCATGTGCAGACCATGACCAGCGTCATCCTGCCCCAGGCCCTGCGCAACATCATGCCCCAAATCGGCAACAACCTGATCATCAACATCAAGGACTCCTCGGTCATGTTCATCATCTCCTTTACGGAGTTCTTCGCCGCCCACCGGGGCGCGGTGGGTGCCACCTACCTGTACTTCCCCTCCGCCACCATCGAGATGGCAGGCTACCTGACCATGACCCTGATCGCCTCCTTCATCCTGCGCTGGGCGGAGAAGCGGATGGACGGCAGCGGCGACTACGAGCTGGTGACGGGGGACCCCCTGGTGATGGCCGCCGGCACCTACAGCCATCCTGACCGGGGCACGCCCTTTGACGAGCGGAGCCCGGAGGAACGGGATCGGATCCGCCAGGACCTGAAGCACGGCCGTACGAGAGGAGATCGCTGACATGGACGATATGATTTTGGAGATCCGGCATCTGAGCAAGTCCTTCGGCAGCCATGAGGTGCTGCGGGACATCGACTTCACTGTGAACAAGGGCGACGTCACCAGCATCATCGGCTCTTCCGGCTCCGGCAAGAGCACCCTGCTGCGGTGCATCAATCTGCTGGAGACGCCCACCAGCGGCGAGATCCTGTACCACGGGCAGAGCGTCACCGGCCCCAAGGTCAACGCACCGGAGTACCGCTCTCACGTGGGCATGGTGTTCCAGTCCTTCAACCTGTTCAACAATATGACCGTGCTGGAAAACTGCGTGGTGGGCCAGGTGAAGGTACTGAAAAAGGACCGGGAGACTGCCCGGAAAAATGCCATGCAGTATCTGGAGCAGGTGGGCATGGCCCCCTACATCAACGCCAAGCCCCGGCAGATCTCCGGCGGCCAGAAGCAGCGGGTGGCCATCGCCCGGGCCCTGGCCATGGAGCCGGAGGTGCTGCTGTTCGACGAGCCCACCTCCGCCCTGGACCCGGAGATGGTGGGTGAGGTCCTCTCCGTCATGCAGGATCTGGCACGGGCCGGCATGACCATGCTGGTGGTGACCCACGAGATGGCCTTTGCCCGGGATGTCAGCAGCCATGTGGTGTATATGAACCAGGGCGTCATCTGTGAGGAGGGCACGCCGGAGCAGATCTTCGGCGACCCCCAGCGGCAGGAGACGAAGGACTTTCTCTCCCGGTTCCGCAAGAACTGAATCCGCCGGTTCCCGGAGGCGCTGCCTCCGGGAACTTTTTTTGCGGTTTTTTCCGGGATGTTGCGTCTACCACTTGTTCTTGTGGGAAAATTCGCCTACAATAACAATATCTTGTGTTTGGAGGGAGCAACGCATGCACATTCACGGACTTCAGAAGCTGGCCATGGTGGACTATCCCGGAAAGCTGGCGGCCACGGTGTTCACCGGCGGGTGTGACCTGCGGTGCCCCTTCTGCCACAACGCCCTGCTGGTGACCCGGCTGGCGGAGACGCCGGAGATCCCAGAGCGGGAGGTGCTGGACTTTCTGTCCTCCCGGAAGGGGCTTTTGGACGGAGTGGTCCTCCCCGGCGGGGAGCCGCTGCTTCAGCCGGACGCGGCGGAGTTTCTGCAAGCTGTCCGGGAGCTGGGCTTTGCCGTAAAGCTGGACACCAACGGCTGCCACCCGGCGGCCCTGGCGGAGATCCTGGAGGCGGGCCTGGCGGACTATGTGGCCATGGACGTGAAGAACAGCCGGGCGCGGTACGCCGAGACCGTGGGGGTGCCGGGCTTCGACCTCTCGCCGGTGGAGGAGAGCGTCCGGCTGCTGCGGGAGAGCGGTGTGGACTGCGAATTCCGCACCACCCTGGTGCGGGAGCTCCACCGGCCGGAGGATCTGGACGACATCGCGGTGTGGCTGGAGGGGGCGCCCAAATACTTCCTGCAGAATTTCGTGGATTCCGGCAACCTCATCGGCCGGGGATACCACGGCTTTTCCCCGGAGGAACTGCGGGCGTTCGCTGACCGGGTAAGGCCCCATTTCGGCTGCGTGGCGCTGCGGGGCGTGGAGTAGCTCTCTGCGATTTTCAGCGTTTTCACAGATTTTTTACCCAAGATATAGTGGTTCTCCTAATTGACACCACCACAGGAAGTGGTAGAATAGTAGGTACAGGGCGCGCGGGCGCCCATTCGTCTGTACGCGGATCGGGATCGGTCGCATTCGATTTTTTATAGAGAAAGCAGGGGTTTCATGTATCAGGTCGTCAAGCGGGATGGGAAGATCGCCTCTTTCGACATCTCCAAGATCAGCACCGCCATTACCAAGGCCTTCGAGGCCACCGGGAAGGAGTACAACCCGGACATCATCGATTTCCTTGCCCTGAAGGTCACGGCAGACTACCAGGACAAGATCCGCGACGGCAAGATCACCGTGGAGGACATCCAGGACAGCGTGGAGAGCGTGCTGGGCCGGGCCGGCTATGAGGACGTGGCCAAGGCCTACATCCTCTACCGCAAGCAGCGGGAGAAGATCCGCAATCTCCACTCCACCATGCTGGACTACAAGGAGCTGGTGGACAACTACCTGCAGATCAACGACTGGCGGGTGAAGGAGAACTCCACCGTCACCTACTCCGTGGGCGGACTGATCCTGTCCAACTCCGGCGCCATCACTGCCAACTACTGGCTCAGCGAGATCTATGACCAGGAGATCGCCGACGCCCACAAGAGCGGCGACCTCCACCTCCACGACCTGTCCATGCTCACCGGATACTGCGCCGGGTGGAGCTTGAAGCAGCTGATCCAGCAGGGCCTGGGCATCCCCGGCAAGATCAACTCCACCCCGGCCAGCCACCTGTCCACCCTCTGCAACCAGATGGTGAACTTCTTAGGCATCATGCAGAACGAGTGGGCCGGCGCCCAGGCATTTTCTTCCTTTGACACCTACCTGGCCCCCTTCGTCAAGGTGGACAACCTCTCCCAGAAAGAGGTCAAGCAGTGCATCCAGTCCTTCGTGTTCGGCGTGAACACCCCCAGCCGCTGGGGCACCCAGGCGCCGTTCTCCAACATCACCCTGGACTGGACCGTCCCCAAGGACCTGGAGAACCTGCCGGCCATCGTGGGCGGCAAGGAGCAGGACTTCACCTACGGCGACTGCAAGAAGGAAATGGACATGGTGAACAAGGCGTTCATCGAGATCATGACCGAGGGCGACGCCGACGGCCGGGGCTTCCAGTACCCCATCCCCACCTACTCCATCACCCGCGACTTCGACTGGTCCGACACGGAGAACAACCGGCTGCTGTTCGAGATGACCGCCAAGTACGGCACCCCCTACTTCTCCAACTACATCAACTCCGACATGGAGCCCAGTGACGTGCGCAGTATGTGCTGCCGCCTGCGGCTGGACCTGCGGGAGCTGCGGAAGAAGTCCGGCGGCTACTTCGGCTCCGGCGAGTCCACCGGGTCCGTGGGCGTGGTGACCATCAATCTGCCCCGGATCGCCTACCTGAGCCAGACGCCGGAGGAATTCTATGAGCGGCTGGACCACATGATGGACATCGCCGCCCGGAGCCTGAAGGTGAAGCGGACCGTCATCACCAAGCTGATGGACGCGGGGCTGTACCCCTACACCAAATATTATCTGGGCACCTTTGAAAACCACTTCTCCACCATCGGCCTCATCGGCATGAACGAGGTGGGTCTGAATGCCAAGTGGCTGCGGAAGGACCTGACCCATCCGGAGACCCAGCAGTTCGCGAAAGACGTGCTGAACCACATGCGGGAGCGGCTGCGGGACTATCAGGAGGAGTACGGCGACCTGTACAATCTGGAGGCCACCCCGGCGGAGTCCACCACCTACCGGCTGGCCAAGCACGACGTGGCGCTGTATCCCGATATCATCACCGCCGCCAAGAATCCCGGCGACACGCCCTACTACACCAACTCCTCCCATCTGCCGGTGGGCTACACCAACGACATCTTCGAGGCCCTGGCCATCCAGGACGACCTGCAGACCCTGTACACCTCCGGCACCGTGTTCCATGCCTTCCTGGGCGAGAAGCTGCCGGACTGGAAGGCCGCCGCCAACCTGGTGCGGAAGATCGCGGAGAACTTCAAGCTCCCCTACTACACCATGTCCCCCACCTACTCCATCTGCCCGGACCACGGCTACCTCTCCGGCGAGCACTTCACCTGTCCCAAATGCGGACAGAAATGCGAGGTGTGGAGCCGTATCACCGGCTATTACCGCCCGGTGCAGAACTGGAACGACGGCAAGGTCCAGGAGTTCAAGGACCGGAGAGAGTACGAGGTGGAGAACTCCCGCCTGGAGGGCCGCCGTCTCTGCGACCGGGAGTCCGTGACGGAGCCCGCCGCAGGCACCGCCCCCACCTCCCCGGCAGAGAGCGGGCAGGACGGGCTGTTCCTCTTCACCACCAAGACCTGCCCCAACTGCAAGATTGCCAAGAGCGAGCTGGAGAAGGCGGGCCTCACCTACCAGGTGATGGACGTCAGCGAGCACATGGACCTGGTGAGCCAATACGGCATCCAGCAGGCCCCCACCCTGATCGTCCGCCACGGGGATCAGGTGGAAAAGCTGGTGAACGCCTCCACCATCAAGAAATTCGCCAGCCAGAGCAAGTAAGCACCGGAACGACAAACGGTACAATCAAAAAGGAGGGACTCCAAGTCCCTCCTTTTTCATCCCACTCATCCTATACAAGTGAGGTCATCACCATGGAACCCTATTTCGACATCGTCATCGTGGGCGGCGGCCCGGCCGGGCTCACCGCCGCCATCTATGCCCGCCGGGCCGGAAAGTCCGTGCTGCTGCTGGAAAAGGAGAGCTTCGGCGGGCAGATCGCCTCTGCCCCCAAGGTGGAGAATTTTCCGGGCCTGCCTGCTGTCTCCGGTGCGGAGCTGGCGGACCGGCTGTACGGCCAGGCGGAGTCCCTGGGGGCCCGGATCGAGCTGGAGGAGGTGCTGGAGATCCGGGACGGCACGCCCAAACGGGTGGTCACGGACTATGGAGCCTACGCCGCGGGCGCCGTGATCCTGGCCGTCGGGATGCGCCGCCGGACGCTGGGCCTTCCCGGTGAGGATGGTCTGGCGGGGATCTCCTACTGCGCGGTGTGCGACGGGGCCTTTTACGCCGGACAGGACGCGGCCGTGGCCGGCGGCGGCAACACCGCCTTTCAGGACGCCCTGTATCTGGCGGACATCTGCCGCCATGTGACGCTGATCCACCGGCGGGATTCCTTCCGGGCGGATCCCATCCTGGTGGCGCAGGCGGCGGAGCGGGGGAACCTCACCCTGCTTCCCTCCACCGTGGTGGAGGGGCTGGAGAGCGCAGGGGGCCGCCTTTCCGGTCTGATGCTGCGGAACACCGAGACCGGGGAAGCGTCCCATCTGCCGGTCTCCGCTCTGTTCCAGGCAGTGGGCCAGCTGCCGGAGAGCCGGCTGGCCCAGGCCCTGGGAGTCCCTGTGGACGAAGCGGGCTTCATTGCCGCCGGAGAGAACTGCGCCACGCCAGTGCCCGGCGTGTTCGCGGCCGGAGACATCCGGGCCAAGGGTGTCCGCCAGCTGACCACCGCCTGCGCCGACGGCGCTGTGGCGGCCCTGTCGGCCTGCCGCTTCTGTGTTTGACGCCGGGCCACCTTCTCAAGAATCCGTACAGGCCGCTGGGCGTTCCCGGCGGCCTGTGCTGTTCTCTTCACTCCTCCAGAAGAGGGGGAGATTTTTCGGTCTGGGCGGGATCGCAAGAAACCGTTCACCCAATGGAAAGGCGGCCGCCGGTTTTTCGGCGGCCGCCTGGCGTTTATTTGATGGCAAAGGTGACGGAGACGGTGACCTGCTGTTCTCCCAGCAGCCCGCCCTGCGCCACGCAGTAGGTCCCGGCGGGCAGGACGCCGCCCCAGTCCAGCTCTCCCCAGCTGAGGGTAAGCTTCCGGCTCTCTCCCGGGGCCAGCTCATAGGCAATGGCGATGGTGTCCATTTCCTTGTTCATCTGATACCAGCCGCCGTTCACCTGCCGATAGAGACCGTAGTCCGCCCCATAGGAGAAGGTCTCCTCCGCCGCATTTTGCAGTACCACAACCGCGCCGGTGGTAGTGCATTGCTGCAGCTCCATCGTCAGCCCCTCCGGCGCCGCAGACAAGGCAGCCGCGGGCATCCCGCCCAGGAACAGCCGCTGGGTCAGAACGGTCAGCTCCTCCCAGGAGACGTTCTCCGCCGCCTGCAGCTCCGTGGCGCTGCCGGAGAACCACAGGCCGTTCCGCACGGCCCATTGGACAGCCTCCCGACTCCAGGTTGGGATGGTATCCGCGTCCCGGTATCCGGCCAGATCCCGGTCGCTCCCCTTCTCCAGCGGCAGATCCGTGGTCTTGGCATAGCGGTACAGCATCACCGTCGCCTGCTGGCGGGTCACCGGTGCCGCAGGACGGAAGGCACCGCCTGCATAGCCCCCTGCGATGCCGCTGGCCTTAGCCCAACAGAGCGCCTCGAAATACGGAGACCAGGAGCCCACATCCCGGAAGGGTGCGGAGCTGCCCTCGCTGACCACAGGAGCGCCGCCGTGGGCCACATGGGCGTCATACAGGGCGTCTGCAAAGGCCCCGCGGCTCACCGCGTCCGGCGGTGTGCTTCCAGTCCCGCTGGCGGCACCGCACAGCAGCAAGCAGGCGCACAGGCACAATATCCAACCTCTCCAGATCCGACGTCTCATTCGGCGTCACGCTCCCCTTCTTTGTTTTTCCTGACTCCATGCGCCGTGCGGGCCATGAGAACAGGCAAGCCGGTTGGCGCATGAGGGTTTTCCGCATACAGACCCACAGCTCGCGCGCAGGACTTTCAAACCGCACATGGTCCTTCTACCATAGGTCTTTATAGGAATTAGACGATTTTTCCATAGGTTTTGTTTCATCTCCGGCAGAATTTTTTACCGTCGGCGAGCATCACAGGCCGTTGACGATGTTGTCCGGCCGCTCTCCCGCAGCCAAATGCTCCACATTTCGCCACATGTGGGCATGGGCCCGACGGAAGGATGCCTCTGTAATGCCGCCCAGGTGGGGTGCCAGGACCACTTTCCGCTGGACCTCCGGCGGCAGCGCCGTCAGGGGGTGCCCCGCCGGCACCGGCTCCGGGGACAGCGTGTCCAGCCCCGCTCCGGCGATTCGCCCCTCCAGCAGGGCCTGCCGCAGGGCCTCGTTGTCCACAAGGTCTCCCCGGGCGGTGTTGATGAGGTACGCTGTGGGTTTCATCCGCCGCAGCAGAGCGGCATCCACCAGATTCCGGGTCTCCTCCGTGACAGCGCAGTGGAGGCTGACGATGTCGCTCTTCTCCGCCAGCTCCTCCAACGGCAGGTAGGTGACGTGGTATTTTTTCTCCTCTTCCGGCAAGCGGCGGCGCTTGGTGTAGTAGTACAGCTCGCAGCCGAAGGGGACCAGCCGCTCCGCCGCGGCTCGCGCAATGTCTCCAAATCCCACCAGGCCCACCTTGCAGGCAGAGAGCTCCGTGATCCCCTCCACCATGCACCGCTCTTTCATCTCCATCTGCCGTCCCGCCCGGACGGCCTCGTCCCCCTCCAGGGCATGGCGCAGGAGCATCAGTATCAGCAGGACCGTCTGCTCCGCCACGGCCCCGGCGTTGCAGCCCTTGTTGTTGCAGACGTAAATGCCCCGCTCCCGGGCGGCGGAGAGGTCAATGCGGTCAAACGCCACCCCCTCCGAGTGAATCAGCCGCAGGCAGGGCATGTGTTCCATCAGAGCAGCGGACACCACCGTGATGGCATCCACGAACAGCACCTCCGCATCAGCGCCGGCGGCCAGAATCTCTGCCTCCGTGCTGTCCTTGTCCAGAAATACCAGCTCCTGCTGCTGGATGAAGGGCATCGCGGGCTGATAGGCCCGGTAACGGGCCTCCGCACCCAGGATCACAATCTTCACGGATAACGCCTCCCTCTTTCGTTCAACTCCATTATAACATCCCCCCGGCGGTTGTCCACGGTGAAAACCCACGAAATCCGGCCGTACAAACGCCTCCGGCCCGTGCGTCCTGCCGTCAACAGCAGACTGGATATGCCGGGGCAAAAAAGGAGGGCGGAATCTGTCAAATCTGCCAGTTGCGGCGCCGGAGAAAATCCGGTACAATAGGTATGACTTTTATGGTATTACCTATTTTGAAATCAGAAAGAGGTGTGACTATGAGCGGTCAGCCGGCCCAGACCAAGACCATCCGCTCTCAGCTGCTTGCCGACATGAAGGACGGTGCCTACGCCAGCTGCGAGCGCCTGCCCCGGGAGAGTATCCTGGCAGAGAAGCTGGGGATCAGCCGCACGCAGCTGCGGGACATTCTGGCCTCTCTGGAGCGGGAGGGCTTCATCACCCGCCGCCACGGAGTTGGCACCATCATCAACCGCCATGTGCTGAACGTCCAGACCCGCATGGACATTGAGGTAGAGTTCCTGGACATGATCCGCCAGAGCGGACATGAGCCGGCGGTGGCCTTTGTCCGGGTTTCCGATGGGACTGCCGATGCCCAGGTGGCCGCTCAGCTCCGCATTCCGGAGGACACCCCCATCATCCGCATCGCCCGGCTGTGCACCGCGGATGGCCGGCCCGCCATCTACTGCGAGGACGTGGTGGAAAAGGCCCTGGCCAAGGGGGATTACACCATCCAGGACTTCAAGCTCCCCATCTTCCACTTCCTCCAGCGGTTCTGCGGCATCTATCCCTATCTGGATCTGACAGACGTGCGGCCCGCCGCGGCGGATGCCGCCCTGGCGGAGATCTTCCAGGTGCCCATGGGCACGCCGCTGCTGAACATGGAAGAGGTGGACTATGACATCGACGGACGCCCCGTGTTCTGCTCCAGCGAGTATTTTGTGGACGGCATCTTCCGCCACACCGTCATGCGGAAAAAACTCTGAGCCGCAGAAAGGAGCGCTTGCGATGAAAAAAGTTGCCGTCATCATGGGCAGCGACAGTGACTGGCCCGTGGTCAAAGGGGCCTGTACCCAGCTGGACGCCCTGGACATCCCCTATGAGGCCCATATCCTCAGCGCCCACCGGACGCCGACCCAGGCGGCTGAGTTCGCCAAGTCCGCCCGGGAGCGGGGATTCGGCGTGGTCATCTGCGCCGCCGGCATGGCTGCCCATCTGGCGGGGGCCTTTGCCGCCAACACCACCCTGCCTGTCATCGGCATTCCCATGAAGGGGGGCGTCCTGGATGGACTGGATGCCCTGCTGGCCACAGTCCAGATGCCCGGCGGCATCCCGGTGGCTACGGTAGCACTGAACGGCGCGAAAAATGCTGCTGTGCTGGCCGCCCAGATCCTGGCGGTGGAGGACGAGGCCCTGACCCGGCGCCTGGAAGCGGAGCGGCGGAAGATGGCGGAGCAGATCGCCGAGAAGGACGCCAAGCTCCAGGAGGAACTCCTGAAATCGTGAGAAATCGGAAATGAGGAATCGGAAAGTCTTGAGTCCGTCCTGACCGGACGGCTCAAAGTTCCGTATCCGCGCCATCCCGCGGCCGGATTTCTGATTTCTCATTTCTATTTTCTCTTTCCCTTCCGTTTTTCTAATGGTTTATCAATTGCCTATTCAAATATCTAATCTCTCAACAGAAAGAAAGGACGAACGCACCATGCAGAAGCTGGAACAGCTCTATGAGGGAAAGGCCAAGAAGGTCTTCCGCACCGACGACCCGGAACTTTACATCGTGGACTACAAGGACGACGCCACCGCCTTCAACGGCCTGAAGAAGGGCACCATTGCGGGCAAGGGCGTCATCAACAACCAGATGACCAACCATCTGATGCGGCGGATCGAAAAGGCCGGCATTCCCACCCACTTCGTTCAGGAGCTGAGTGAGCGGGAGACCCTGGTGAAGAAGGTCTCCATCGTGCCGCTGGAGGTTATCATCCGCAACCTCTCTGCCGGGTCCTTCGCCAAGCGGTACGGTGTGGAGGAGGGCATCGTATTCGACGCTCCCACCATCGAGTTCTCCTACAAGAACGACGAACTGGGAGATCCCCTGCTGAACAGCTATCACGCCCTGGCGCTGAAGCTGGCCACAGCGGAGGAGATCGAGACCATCAAGAAGTACGCCTTTGCCGTCAACGACATTCTCAAGGCCTTCTGGGCAGAGTGCGGCGTCACGCTGGTGGACTTCAAGCTGGAGTTCGGCAGACTGACCGGCGGCACGATCGTTCTGGCGGACGAGATCAGCCCCGACACCTGCCGCCTCTGGGACGAAAAGACCCATGAGAAGCTGGACAAGGACCGCTTCCGCCGGGACCTGGGCGGCGTGGAGGGCGCCTATGCCGAGGTCATGCAGAGACTGCTTGCCCATGATGCCGACTGAGCTGAGCGCCGTGCTCCCGGCCCGCCACATCCAAGAGGAGTGCGGCGTGTTCGGCGTGTACGCGCCGGAGACGACGGATGTGGCCCCCCTGGCCTATTACGCCCTGTACGCCCTCCAGCACCGGGGCCAAGAGAGCGCCGGCATCGCGGTGAACGATGATGGCGTGTTCACCGCGTACCGGGATGTGGGGCTGGTGAACGAGGTGTTTCCGGCGGAGCGGCTCCGCTCCCTGGGCACGGGCACCATCGCCGTAGGCCACGTGCGCTACGGCACCACCGGGTCCGACAACAAGCGGAACGTCCAGCCCATCCTGGTGAACCACTACAAGGGCCGCATGGCCCTGGCCCACAACGGCAACCTCACCAACTCCCACGCATTGCGCCAGGAGCTGGAGAGCCAGGGCTCCATCTTCCAGACCACCACGGACTCCGAGGTCATCGCCTACATCATCGTCCAGGAGCGTTTGCGCGCCCCCTCCATCGAGGAGGCGGTCTCCGCCGCCATGGACCGGATCGAGGGGGCCTACTCCCTGGTGATCTCCTCCCCCACCAAGCTCATCGCCGTCCGGGACCCCCACGGCTTCCGGCCGCTGTGCATGGGCCGCCTGAAGGACGGGGGCGTGGTGTTCGCCTCCGAGTCCTGCGCCCTGGACGCCATCGGCGCCCGGTTCGAGCGGGACCTGCTGCCCGGGGAGATCGTGGTGGCGGACAAGCACGGCGTCAAGTCCGACACCCGCCGGTGCGGCCAGGCGGAAAAGCGCCTGTGCGTGTTCGAGTTCATCTACTTCGCCCGGCCGGACTCCGTCATCGACGGGTCCAGCGTCCACGTGGCCCGGCAGCGTGCCGGGGCCTTCCTGGCCCTGGAGCACCCGGTCCAGGCGGACATCGTCATCGGCGTGCCGGACTCCGGCCTGGACGCCGCCCTGGGCTATGCCCGGCAGAGCGGCATCCCCTACGGCATCGGCTTCATCAAGAACAAGTACATCGGCCGCACCTTCATCTCCCCCACCCAGGCCATGCGGGAGAACGAGGTCAACATCAAGCTGAACCCCATCCGCTCCGTGGTGGAGGGCAAGCGGGTGGTTCTGATCGACGACTCCATCGTCCGGGGCACCACCTGCCGCCGGACCATCGACCTGCTGCGCAAAGCCGGGGCAAAGGAGATCCACATGCGGGTCAGCGCGCCGCCCTTTGTGGCCGCCTGCTACTACGGCACAGACATCGACGATCCCACCAAGCTCATCGCCAACAATCACTCCGTGGAGGAGATCGCAAAAATCATCGGCGTGGACTCCCTGGGGTATTTGAGCCTGCAGGACGTGGTGAAGCTGGCGGACAATACGGAGTGCGGCTTCTGCACCGCCTGCTTCGGCGGCGGCTATCCCACCGCCGTGCCCCGGGACGGCGGCAAGGACCGCTTTGAGTGCAAGATCAGTGAGAGGGGGAAATGCTGACATGGAGAGCTATTCGGAGAGCTATCGGAAGGCGGGGGTGGACATCACCGCCGGATACCAGGGTGTAAAATTGATGGCCCCCCACGTGGAGCGGACGATGATCCCCGGCGTGGTGTCCGGCATCGGCGGCTTCGGCGGGCTGTTCGCCCCGGATCTTTCCGGCATGCGCGAGCCGGTGCTGGTGTCCGGCACCGACGGGGTGGGCACCAAGATCCGCATCGCCCAGTTGCTGGACCGGCACGACACCGTGGGCGTGGACTGTGTGGCCATGTGCGTCAACGACATCATCTGCTGCGGGGCAAAGCCCCTGTTCTTCCTGGACTACATCGCCATCGGCAAAAATGTACCGGAGAAGGTGGCCGCCCTCGTCTCCGGCGTGGCGGAGGGCTGTGTCCAGGCAGGCTGCGCCCTCATCGGCGGAGAGACCGCCGAGCACCCTGGCGTCATGGATGCCGAGGACTACGATCTGGCAGGCTTTTCCGTGGGCATCGTGGACAGGGGCGACCTCATCGATCCCAGCCGGGTCCGGCCCGGTGACGTGGTGCTGGCCCTGCCCTCCTCCGGTCTCCACTCCAACGGCTTCTCCCTGGTGCGGAAGGTCTTTCACGTGGAGCACGCGGACCTGCGGGCCCACTGCGAGGACCTGGGGGAGAGCCTGGGAGACGCCCTGCTGACCCCCACCCGTATCTATGTGAAGCCGGTGCTGGCAGCCATCGGCGCCGCAGAGGTCCACGGTATCAGCCACATCACCGGAGGCGGCTTTTACGAGAACCTCCCCCGGTGCCTGCCGGAGGGCCTGACGGCCAGGATTGAAAAGGCGTCCCTCCGGACACCGCCCATCTTCAAGCTGCTCCAGGAGACGGGCCGCATTCCGGAGCGGGACATGTTCAACACCTTCAACATGGGGGTGGGCATGGCGGTGATCGTCTCCAGGGAGACGGCGGACAAGGCCCTCTCCGCCCTGGCGGACCACGGCTGCCCCGGCTATGTGATGGGGGAGATCGTCCCTGGAGAGGAGCGGGTGGTCCTATGCTGAACAAGGCCCGCATCGCGGTGCTGGTCTCCGGCGGAGGCACCAATCTGGAGGCGCTGTTCAATGCCCAGGCGGCGGGAGCCCTGCCCCACGGGGAGATCGTGGCGGTCGTCTCCAGCAACCCCGACGCCTTTGCCCTGGAGCGGGCCAGACGCCGCGGGGTGCCGGCCTATGCCCTGCCCCGGAAGCAGCTGGGGCAGGAGGCCTTCGAGGCGGCGCTGACGCAGAAGCTGAGAGAGTGCCGGGCGGATCTGATCGTCCTGGCCGGGTTCCTGTCCATTCTGTCCGCGGACTTCGTCCGGCGGTGGCCGGACCGGATCGTCAACGTCCATCCCTCCCTGATCCCCGCCTTCTGCGGAAAGGGGTACTACGGGCTGCGGGTCCACCAGGCGGCGCTGGAGCGGGGCGTGAGGGTCACCGGCGCCACGGTCCACCTGGTGAATGAGATCCCCGACGGCGGCCGCATCCTGCTGCAGAAGGCAGTGGAGGTGCAGCCCGGCGACACGCCGGAGGTCTTGCAGCGCAGAGTCATGGAACAGGCGGAGTGGGTGCTGCTGCCCCAGGCCGTGGAGCAGCTGTCCGCTCACATCGCCATGGAAAAGGAGGATCATCTGTGAAACAGGATCTGTGCGCCCTGCTGCGGGGCAACCCCTATCCCGGCCGGGGGATCGTGCTGGGAAGGACGGCGGACGGCAAGTCGTCCGTGGCCGTCTACTTCATCATGGGCCGCAGCGCCAACAGCCGCAACCGCATCTTCGCCGAGGAGCCGGACGGCATCCGCACCCAGGCGGCGGACCCCGCCAAAATGGAGGACCCCAGCCTCATTATCTACCATCCCGTGCGGCAGATGGGCCGGGGGCTCATCGTCACCAACGGGGACCAGACGGACACCATCCTGGAGTTTTTAAAACAGGGCCTTCCCATGGAGCAGGCCCTCCGCACCCGGGAGTTCGAGCCGGACGGCCCCAACTGGACCCCCCGCATCTCCGGCCTGCTGGGGCCCAACGGCAGCTACAAGCTGTCCATCCTGAAATCCGCCGACGGTGACCCCGCCTGCAGCCACCGCTACTTCTATGAGTACGACGCCCCCCTGGCTGGGGAGGGCCGCTTCATCCACACCTACCAGGAGAATGCCGAACCTCTCCCTTCCTTTGAGGGGGAGCCCCGCCGGGTGTCTGTCTCCGCCCCTGACGCTGAGACCCTGGCCAGTCAGGTGTGGGCCAGCCTGAATGAGGACAACAAGGTGTCCCTGTTTGTGCAGTATATCCACCTGGCCACCGGGGAGCGTGAGACCGTCATCCTCAACAAGCACGGAGAGCAGGCCCACGCCGCCTCCAAAGTCCCAAACTGAGAAAAAGAGGTGCAGATCATGACAGAACTGGAACTGAAATACGGATGTAACCCCAACCAGAAGCCCGCCCGCATCTTCATGCGGGACGGGTCCGACCTGCCCCTCACGGTGCTGAACGGCAAGCCGGGATACATCAACTTTCTGGACGCGCTGAACGCCTGGCAGCTGGTGCGGGAACTGAAAGAAGCCACCGGCCTGCCCGCCGCCGCGTCCTTCAAGCACGTCTCCCCCGCCGGCGCCGCCGTGGGCACCCCCCTGAGCGACGTGGAGAAGAAGATCTACTTCGCCGAGGGCATGGAGCTCTCCCCCATCGCCTGCGCCTATGTGCGGGCCCGGGGGGCCGACCGGCTGTGCTCCTTCGGAGACTGGGCCGCCCTGTCCGATGTGTGCGACGGGGATACCGCCCGCTTCCTGGCCGCTGAGGTATCCGACGGCGTCATCGCCCCGGGCTATACCGACGAGGCCCTGGATATCTTGAAAGCCAAGCGCAAGGGAGGCTATAATGTGGTTGAGATCGACCCCAATTATGAGCCCGCCCCCATCGAGCGCCGCAATATCTTCGGCATCACCTTCGAACAGGGATACAACAGCCTGGATATCAGCGAGGAGATGCTCCAGAACATCGTCACCGAGAACAAAGACCTGCCCCAGCAGGCCAAGCACGACATGCTCCTCTCCCTCATCACCCTGAAGTACACCCAGTCCAACTCCGTGTGCTATGTGAAGGACGGCATGACCATCGGCGTGGGGGCCGGCCAGCAGAGC